>ERZ1292630.624-Hain-H41-02um-R3-624-length-36228-cov-8_pt1 | contig 36228 bp, 35 predicted proteins | sample MGYA00564408_ERZ1292630 | MGnify/ENA primary metagenome ERZ1292630 (study PRJEB36523, sample SAMEA6512641) | groundwater metagenome | collected 2019-01-08 | study: AquaDiva: Metagenomics assemblies of 32 groundwater samples
CACGTACGGTGGTGTGGGAGGACGGCGGGGGCGACCCCGCCTCCTACCCGATTCGTTCCGATCGACGACGCAGCCTGTCAGTTCACGTCGTCTTCTTTTTCCTTCCCCCGCGGGCGGCCGGCGGACGCGTCCGCTCCTCGGCCGTCTGCTCTTCCCGCCGCCGCTTCGGATAGATCCTGATGGGAGAGCCGTGGAAGCCGAAGGCCTGGCGCAGGTTATGCTCGATGTACCGGATATAAAAAATGGACGCTCTCGACATCTAATAGTTGTTTTCTCCAGTTATTTATACGCAGAAATTGCCTTTTGCGCATACCCCGAAAATACCCCGTCGATTCGCTTGCCCTTCTTCTATATCTTGTCCTATAATTGGCTACTCTGAATGGCTAAGGAGGCGCATGTTATGAGGACGAAGATATGGCTGGTGGTATTGCTCGCGCTTGCGACGTTGTCGTTGGTGGTCGTTTCTTGCGGCGGCGGAGGGGTGAATGCAGTATCCTGGACCGGAACAAAACAGATGGGTGTTGCCGGAAAGAACACGATAGCTAATGGCATAGCTGTCGACGCAAGCGGCAACGTGTATGTAGCGGGTTACACGAATGGAGGACTGGACAACAATGCTCTTACTGGGAGTTTTGATTTTTTCATCACGAAGTTTAATGCTTTAGGGAACAAGGTCTATACTAAACAGACGGGTACAAGCGGCAAAACGACCATGGCCTCCGGCTTGGCTGTTGACCTTGATGGCAATGTGTACGCAGCAGGTTACACCGATGGAGGTTTGGATGGAAATGTTCTTACAGGAACGTCTGATTTTTTTGTCTCCAAATATGGTCCCTCTGGGAACTTGCTGTCAACGATTCAAACTGGCACGACAGGGAAGTCTGCCGGAGCCCAAGGCATTGCCGTAGATCCGATCGGAAACGTGTACGTGACAGGTTATACCTATGGTGGACTTGCGGGAAATCCACTCGTGGGCGTGTCAGACTACTTCCTTTTCAAATACGGTCCGGCATGGAACCTCCTCTATTCAAAGCAGACAGGCAGCGCGGGCAAATACAGTGAGGGATATGGTGTTGCCGTCGATTCAAACAACAATGCGTATGTTGCCGGCAGAACGACCGGCGGTCTTGGCAGCAACACCCTCGTTGGAACGTATGATCTCTTTCTCGCAAAACATGATTCATCAGGCGCTGCGCTTTCTACCTACGAAACAGGCAGTACCGGCCTTTATAGCAGCGCAGTCGGCGTGGCTGTAGACGCCGGAGACAATGTGTATATTGCAGGCGTTACGAACGCAGGACTTGACAATAACACCCTTACGGGAACCTCGGACTTTATCCTCATCAAAATCAACGCGGCGGGAAACAAAGTATATACAAGGCAGATGGGTGCAGCCGGGACGGACACTAAGTCCAGCGGTATTGCTGTCGACTCAAACGGTTATGTCTATATTACCGGTTATACGCTCGGAGGATTGGATGGACATGCGCTTACCGGCACAAGAGATTACTTTCTCGTTAAATATGATCCAGACGGGAACCGTATCTGGACAAGGCAGTCGGGTGTTACAGGGAAACTTGCCGAGGCAACCGGTGTTGCAGTGGACGCAAACAACAATGTATATGTAGCGGGTTATACAGATGGGGGGCTGGACGGCAATGTGCTCGCAGGTACATATGATTTCTTTATCGCCAAGTATGATTCTGACGGTAATAAGAAGTAGACGCATAGCAGGGGGGCATGGGAAAGCGATTTCAACGGGATCCTTTGCGGTCGGAACGATCACCGGAGTCACGCTCATGAAGTACTAGACCAACGGACGGTGATGATGTTTTGATCGGTGAGAGACCTGAAGCTGGCCTGCGTGGAGAAGGCGACGACCAATAAGGACCTGAAGCAGTGCCGGCCAGATTCTCCGATGGGCGGTCAGTAAGATCAGAAACAAAGGCCAGCAGGGTATCCTGCAGGCCTTTTCTTGTTCGTTCCGATCGACGACGCAGCCTGTCAGTTCACGTCGTCTTCTTTTTCCTTCCCCCGCGGGCGGCCGGCGGACGCGTCCGCTCCTCGGCCGTCTGCTCTTCCCGCCGCCGCTTCGGATAGATCCTGATGGGAGAGCCGTGGAAGCCGAAGGCCTGGCGCAGGTTGTTCTCGATGTACCGGATGTAGGAGAAATGGACCCCCTCGGGATAGTTCACGAAGACGACGAAGGTCGGCGGCTTCACCGCGACCTGGGTTACGTAGAAGTACTTGACCCGCCTGCTCCGGTACATCGGCGGTTCATGCCGCGACGTCAGGCGCTCGAACACGCGGTTCAGCTCGGCCGTGGGCACGCGCTTCTCCCGCTCTGCCACGATCTTGTCGATCTCGTCGAACACCTTGGTGATCCGCTGGCGCGTGAGCGACGACAGGGTGAGCACGGGCGCATAGTCGGCGAACTTGAGACGATACCGCACGTCATCGATGAGCTTTTTGTATGCCTCTTCCTTGTCCTGCACCAGGTCCCACTTGTTCAGGATGATGATGATGCCTTTGCCTTCCTCGTGGGCGATGCCGACGATCCGTTCGTCCTGCTCGGTGACGCCTTCCGCCGCATCGAGCAGGACCAGGGCCACGTCGCACCGGTCAACGCCCTTCATGGCGCGCATGACGCTGTACTTCTCCACGCCCTGGCTGATCCTGCCCCGGCTCCGGATGCCCGCGGTGTCCACCAGGACATATTCCCGTCCGTAATACTTGTACAGGCTGTCCACGGCGTCCCGCGTGGTGCCCGACACCGGGCTCACGATCATGCGGTCCTCGCCGGTGAGAGCGTTCACGAAGGAGGACTTGCCGACGTTGGGCCGTCCGATGATGGCGATCCGGGGGGGGACCCGCGCTCCTTCTTCGGGCTCGGGTCCTGCCGGCGTTTCGGGCAGGAGCTTCGCGAGCTCGTCCATGAGGTCGGAGAAGCCCGTGCTATGCAGGGCGGACAGGGGGATGAGCGTGTTCACGCCCAGGCGATAGAAATCAGGCAGGAGCCCTTCGTGCCGGGCGCCGTCCACCTTGTTGATGGCGTAGATGACCGGTTTTCCCGCGGCGCGCAGACGCTGGGCGACCTCGAGATCGGCAGGCAGCAGGCCCTCCTGGCCGTCCATGAGGAATATGATGTAATCGGCCTCTTCGATGGCAAGCGTGGTCTGGTCGCGGATCTTCATGAACATGGGATCTTCGGACTCGGGCTCGAACCCGCCCGTATCCACGAGGTGGAACTTCTTGCCGTCCCACTCCGCGTCGGCGTAGTTGCGGTCCCGCGTGACGCCGGGCATGTCCTCGACGATGGCGAGGTTCCTCCCGAGGATGCGATTGAACAGTGCGGACTTGCCGACATTCGGCCTGCCCACGATGGCGACGACTGGTTTGGTCATATTATTATCAATGCTATGTCTCTGCGTCTCTGTGGCGAAACGAGCAATTACTATAGCACTAATGTCCTTGTTAATTCAATAAAAAACCTTGCGAACCCTTGGTAATTATGATATTTATTAACATTCTTAGCATCCCATCACCCTGTACACGACCGGAGGCGCCTGTGTTGAGATCGCTGGTTCTGCTGATGTTGGTGGTATCTGTTCTGGTGACGTCTGAGGCGCGCGCGGAGTTCTATAAGTGGGTGGACCGCGACGGCAGGGAATTCATCACGAATGAAAAAGAGAAGATTCCGGCTGAATATCGTCATACGGCAAAGCCCGTGGAGGTCCGTGACGACCGGGTGAGCGTGGGGCAACAGCCGGTTGCAGCGGACAAGAAGACGGTCAAGGTCGCTGAGCACAAGGACCGGTACGGCAGGGGCGAGGAATACTGGAACAAACGGGCGGAGAACCTGCGACGTCAGATCCGGGAGCAGCAGGACGAGCTTGACCTCATCGTGCAGCAGGAAGAGAACGACAGGACAAAGCCGAAATCGAAGAGCAAAAAGAGCAATTCCCGGTCAGCGCATGACAAGAAAAAGGCGAAGATCGAAAAAAAGATCGCCCGTCTCAAACATGAGCTCGACGTGCAGCTCCCCGAGGAGGCAAGGAAGGCCGATGCGTATCCCGGCTGGATCCGGTAGGTCATAGGCACGACCGTATATCCAGGAGCGAACGCATTCTCCGTCCCGCCTGGGCGGGACTGCGGGATCAGCGAGCGATCAGAATAACTGATAATTTCCCGAACCCGGACAAGCCGGAACCAAAGGTCATCTCACGCAAAGCCGCAACCAAAAGTAGGCGCTTCTAAGCGAGGACGCAAAGGAAATCTTTAGGTTCTTGTTTTAAGCAGAATGACCTGCTTTTCTTTGCGAGCTTGGCGACTTTGCGCGAAATATTCTTGCCATTTTGTGTAGAATTTTATTTCTTAGTTACTAAGGACCTAAGCTCCTTGCAGCTTGCTGCAAGGAGCGTCAACCTGCATGAAGAATGTCATCATTGCACAAACCATCCTCGATGCTATCGAACTAAGAACAACGTTGTTCGGCAGGGGAAGTATCAAGCTGCATACGGCGCGGTCCTCGGAAGATATCCTGGATATCCACCGCCGGTTAAAGGCGGACCTCATCATCACGGAGTTCTCCTTTCCGGAGATGGGAGGAGTCCGGCTTTGTTCCTCGATACGCGGTGAACCGGGCCTCAAGGACGTCTCCCTCATCATGTACTGTGATGGCGGCCCTGTATTCCAGGCCGCCTGCCTCGATGCGGGCGCGAATGCCGTCGTCCAGAAGCCGGTGGACGCGTTCAGCCTGTTCTCAAAAATATCCGAACTGATCGTCATTCCGCAGCGGAAGGATATGCGGGTGCTCCTGCGCATTTCCGTGGAAGGCCGGCAACAGGACGCCTCATTCGTCGCTACGTCGTATAATATCAGCCTTTCCGGGATGCTCCTGGAAACCAAACGAGAGCTGAACAAAGGCGACAAGCTGTCCTGCTCGTTCAGTATTGCGCACGCAGAGGTCAACGCCCAGTGTCTGATCATGCGGGTGGACAGGACCGATGAGGGACGGTTCCGTTACGGGGCCAAGTTCCTGAGCCTTGATACGAAGTCTATTGTGGTCATCGAGCAGTATGTGAAAAGCAGGATCAGACCTTGACGGCGACTGCATTGCAAATTGGAAATTGCAAAGTGCAAATTGATAAGACAAATCTAATGTAAATTGAAAAATATAGATGGAAAACAAGCGGAACAGCTTTCAGAACGCTTTTTGTCGTATGCAGTTGATGTCGTAAAGATATCTACGCTGCTGAGAAAGACTGCGACAGGACGGGAGATCGCCGGACAATTATTGCGGTCGGGTACCTCGTCAGGGGCGAATTACGAAGAAGCGCGGGGCGCTCAGAGCAGGGCGGATTTTCTTCATAAACTTCAGATCGTTCTCAAGGAACTGCGCGAGTCATTGTTTTGGCTCAGGTTGATCGATAAAGCACAGATCATAAAAGAACAGGGTGTCGCAAGTGCCATCGACGAGACCCGTCAGTTGGGCAATATCATTGCGAAATCTGTCGTTACCGCCAAGAAACAGAAATAATTTTCAATCTGATATTTGCACTTTCCAATTTGCGCTTTACAATGCCTGGAGGTTCGTTTGGAAGAACGTTATAACCCGAAGACCGTGGAAGATCGATGGCAGCAGCAGTGGGCGGCCAATAAGACCTTCAAGGTCACCGAGGACGCGTCAAGGCCCAAGTATTACTGCCTCGAAATGTTCCCCTATCCGTCGGGCAGGATCCACATGGGCCATGTGCGGAACTATTCCATCGGCGACGTGGTGTCCCGATACAAGCGGATGCGCGGGTTCAATGTGCTCCATCCCATGGGGTGGGACTCATTCGGCCTGCCGGCGGAGAACGCCGCCATCAAGCACGGTATCCATCCCTCGCAGTGGACGCTGGAGAACATCGCGTTCATGCGCGATAAGCAGCTGAAAAGCATGGGCCTCTCCTATGACTGGGACCGCGAGGTGACTACCTGTCTGGAGGAGTACTACCGCTGGAACCAGTGGCTCTTCCTGAAGATGTACGAGAAGGGAATAGCATATAAAAAGCGCTCCTACGTGAACTGGTGCCCTTCCTGCAGCACGGTCCTTGCTAATGAACAGGTGGAGGAGGGATTGTGCTGGCGCTGCAGTTCGGTCGTGACATTCCGCGAACTGGAGCAATGGTTCTTCAAGATCACGGCCTACGCCCAGGAATTGCTCGACCATTGCGACAAGCTTCCCGGCTGGCCTGAGCGGGTCCTCACCATGCAGCGGAACTGGATCGGCAAGTCCACGGGTGTCGAGGTGGACTTCACGCTGGATGGGTCCGGTGAGAAGCTCACGATCTTCACCACCCGGCCGGACACGCTCTATGGCGTCACGTTCATGAGCATCGCTCCTGAGCATCCCATGGTGGAGACGCTCATCAAGGGAAAACAGCAGGCCGATGCGGTCCGGGCCTTCTGCCAGCGGATCATGGGTGAGGACAAGGCGGTACGCACCGACGAGAATCAGGAAAAAGAAGGCATTTTCACCGGGGCCTTCGCGGTCAATCCGCTGAACAACGAAAAGGTGCCCGTCTGGGCCGGCAACTTCGTGCTCATGGACTACGGGACCGGCGCCATCATGTCCGTCCCCGCCCATGACCAACGGGACTTCGAGTTCGCGAAGAAGTACCAGCTCCCGATCCGTGTGGTGATCCAGAATGCGGACCAGGACCTGGACGCGGCCACCATGCGGCAGGCATATGTGGGCGAAGGCGCTATGGTCAACTCAAGACCTTTTGACGGGACCCCGAACGTTCCGGGCAAGGAGAAGGTCGCGGAATATGTCGAGCAGAAGGGCTACGGCAAGCGGACGGTGAACTGGCGGCTCCGCGACTGGGGCATCTCCCGCCAGCGCTACTGGGGCACGCCGATCCCGATCATCTACTGCGAACGCTGTGGGACCGTGCCGGTGCCTGAACTGGACCTCCCGGTGATACTTCCGACGAACGTCGAGTTCACCGGCAAGGGCCGTTCACCGCTTGCGGAGTCCGCGTCATTCCGCGACACGACCTGTCCGAAATGCGGCGGAAGCGCCCGGCGCGAGACCGACACGATGGATACCTTCGTGGATTCTTCCTGGTATTTCCTGCGCTATTGCTCGCCGAAGCATACCGAGGCCCCCTTCGACAAGAAAGCTGCAGGCTACTGGATGAGCGTGGACCAGTATATCGGAGGCATCGAGCATGCAGTGCTCCATCTCCTGTACGCCCGGTTCTTCACCAAGGTGATCAGGGACCTCGGCCTGTTCGACGGCGACGAACCGTTCCAGAACCTCCTGACCCAGGGCATGGTGATCAAGGATGGCGCCAAGATGAGCAAGTCCAAGGGCAATGTGGTGGACCCGGACTTCATCATTTCCAAATACGGCGCTGACACGGCACGGCTGTTCTCGCTCTTTGCCGCGCCGCCGGAGCGCGATCTCGAGTGGAACGACCAGGGCGTTGACGGCGCATACCGGTTCCTCCACCGGGTCTGGACGGTCGTGTACAAGTACCATGGCAAGATCAGGACCGTACAGCCTGCGGGAAGGGAAGCCACGGGCGACCCGCTCTACCGCAAGACCCATCTTACGATAAAAAAGGTTACCGAGGACATCGAACGGGAGTTCCACTTCAATACGGCAATTGCGGCGCTTATGGAACTGGTGAATGAATTGTACGATTTTACCGCGCAAGGCGTACCGGACGACAAACTGCCCGTGCTTCGCACCGCCATCGAAGCGCTGATATTGCTGATAGCACCGTTCGCCCCTCATGTTGCCGAGGAGCTTTGGGAATCGCTCGGCAACACCACCGGTGTTGCCGGCACGGACTGGCCGTCCTTCGATGCCGGTGCGCTTGTTTCCACTGAGGTGACGGTGGTCGTTCAGGTGAACGGGAAGGTGAGGGGCAAGCTCACGTTGCCCGCCGGCCTTACAGACAAGGAGATTGAAGCGGCTGCCCTGGCAGAAGGCAAGGTCAGGGAACACCTTGCAGGAAAGACGCCGAAGAAGGTCATCGTTGTTCAGGGGAAACTCGTGAACGTGGTAGTCTAAATCCAGTGCGAAGTGCGGAGTGCGGAGTGCGAAATAACATCATCATAATCGTGCTGCTGGCGTCAATCCTTGGTGTGCACGCCTGCGGATACCGGCTTTCCGGAAAGGGATCTCTGGTGCCTGAGGGGGCAAAGACCATCGCCGTTCCCGCATTCATCAATCATACCAATGAGCCCTATGTCGACCTGGCAGTGACCAAGGCGGTCGTGGACGAGTTCATTGCGGACGGAAGACTTCGGATCGTGGATGTGGAGATTGCCGACCTCGCGCTGCGCGGCGTTGTCGTGAAATATGAAGTGGCAGCGCTTTCCTTCACGGCGGATTCCTATGTCCAGCAGTATAAAGTGCGTATCGTGGTAAATGCAAGCCTCGACGACCTCAGGTCGAAGAAGACCATCTGGAAAGAGGCGGGCATCGAGGCTGTTTTCATCTCCGACTATAAGGTGGCCATCGGCGACATCACCTCCACGAAGTCCGGGAAGGAATCAGCCATAAAAAAAGCGGGCCAGGACATCGCCTGGACGCTCAGAAGCAGGGTGCTGGAAGGATTTTGATCGATGACGAAGTATGAGGACCTGATCAAGAGCCTGAAACAGGGAAAGCTGCTTCCCCTCTACCTGTTCTTCGGCGAGGAAGAGTTCCTGGTCCAGGAGGCCGTCGACCTGATCATCAGCAAGGCGGTCGATCCGGGCGCCCGGGACTTCAACTTCAATACGGTCTATTGCAAAGGGTCGTCGGGCAACGAGATCGTGAATCTCGCCCAGACCTTTCCGTTCATGTCCGAGCGCCGCCTGGTGATCGCCAAGGAGATCGAGGCCCTCAAGGCGGGTGATCTTGAAGAGCTTGTCACCTACCTGAAATCTCCGTCTCCCACCACCTGCCTGGTGATGATCTCGAACCAGCTGAAATATGAGAAAAAGGCTGTTATCTCCGCCGTTGAGGCGAACGGCGCCGCCGTCCGTTTTTACGCGCTCCTGGACGGAGAGATGCTTGGCTGGATCGACCGCTGGGCCCGCCAGCGGGGCCTGGCCATCCAGCGGGACGCCGCGCAGTACGTGTGGCAGACCCTGGGAAACGACCTCCAGGCCATCAGCAACGAGCTTGAGAAGACGGCCATCTATATCAAGGTCCGGAAGAACATCACCTATGACGACGTGAAGGCGGTGGTGGGGGACTTCCGGGACTACACGCCCTTTGATCTTGCGGCGGCGCTCGGGGCAAAGAACCGGGAAAAGGCCTTTCTCATCCTCTCCCGTCTGGTCCAGGAAGGGGCGGCGCCGGTCGGACTGCTGGGTTCAATCGCGTGGAACTTCCGTCGGCTTATGCAGGTAAAGGCCATGGAGTTCGCCGGGACAGGGCTTGATGAGGGGATGAAGAAGCTCAGGCCCCCGGTGATCTTCCACCAGGCGGCGGCGTTCAAGGAGCAGGTGCGCAGCTATTCCCTGGCGGAACTGGAAATGGCCTTCGAAGTATTATTGAACGCGGACAAGGCGATGAAGTCAAGCGGTATCGGCGGAAGGCTGGTGCTGGAGCGGATGATCATGAGACTGTGCGGGGTTTAGAGGATAGATGATGGTGAGAGGGTAGGAAGGTGAGAGGGTAAGCGACAGGAATGGAAACGGGTTGTTTCTCAACTTCCCAACTTCTTACCTTCTCACGTTCGCGATTTTCGATTACGCAGCGCCGATCTTGCCGACCTTGATGGAAAGGCGGGAGATCTTGCGGGAGGCGGTGGTCCGATGAACGATGCCGGCGGATGCTGCCTTGTCATAGGCCTTCATGGCCTTGACCAGCGCGTCCTTCGCGGTAACGGCGCTCTTCGCTTCAACGGCCTGCTCGACCTTCTTGGACAGGGTCTTGAGCAAGGATTTCACGGACGTGTTCCGCTCGTGCTTTTTTACGTCCTGTTTCTGCCTCTTGATAACTGACTTGTGTATCGCCACGGTACTCCTCCTTGGAATAATTAAACAGGCTGTCTTTTTAACATAAACAACAGCTTACTGTCAAGGGAAAAAACGGTAAGTTCGCTGAAACTAACCCTTTTCAGACCGGGGAAAGTTTGTTAGAGTGGGCACGAGAGCAAGTCACGAAGCCTCAAAAGAGCCCAGCCGAACACGAATGTCACGAATGAGACGAATAGCACGAATACAGGCAGGAGCAGAAATGGTGACCGGGCATGTCTGAGAACATCAAGGTGGCAAAGGCGGCCGGGGTGGTGGGGGCGGCGACGCTCCTGTCCCGCATCATGGGGTATGTGCGGGACATGGTGATGTCATGGTCCTTCGGCACCAGCGCCGCTGCTGACGCTTTTTACGTTGCCTACCGCATACCGAACATGCTCAGGGAACTGCTGGCCGAGGGCTCCATGTCAGCGGCCTTCATCCCGGTCTTCACCGAAACCCTGACGAAGGGGACGAAGGAAGATGCGCGTCGTCTGGCGAATGCCGTGTTCGCGCGGCTCCTGGTCATCCTGGTGATCGTCACCGGCATCGGGATCATCTTTGCGCCCTATATCGTCAAGGCGATCGCCTGGGGCTGGAAGATCGAGAACCAGCGGGAAAAGTTCCTCATGGCCTCCACGCTAACGCAGATGATGTTTCCCTATTTGCTGTTCGTCGGTCTCGCGGCGCTGGCCATGGGAATGCTCAATTCGCTCCGGTCCTTCCTTACACCGGCGCTTTCGCCGGTCATGCTGAACATCATGACCATCAGCGGAGTGATCTTCCTGGCTCCGCGGATGCCGGAGCCCATCATGGGGGCCGCCATCGGCGTGGTGCTGGGCGGAATGTGCCAGTTCCTCATTCAGCTTCCCGGCCTCAGAAAGCAGGGGATGATGCTGAAGCCCCAGTTCGTACCGAGCCATCCCGGTGTCCGGAAGATCGGCAAGCTCGCGCTCCCGGTGCTCCTCAGCTCCTCGGTGACCCAGCTCAATATCTTCATCAGCACCATCCTTGCCTCGTTCCTGGCCACCGGGAGCATCACCTTCCTGTTCTACGGCATGCGGTTCATCCATTTTCCTCTGGGGATCTTCGGCGTGGCCATCGCCACTGCCGTACTCCCGACGCTTTCCGCCCAAGCGGCGAAACAGGAGATGGAGAATTTCCGCGAGACACTGTCGCTGGGTCTCCGGCTGGTGTTTTTTATCATGTTCCCGGCCATGGCAGGCCTTATCATGCTCCGGATCCCCATTGTGAATCTCCTGCTTGAGCACGGCGAATTCAACCGTCTATCCACGCTCGGCACGGCAACGGCGCTCCTCTACTATGCAGTCGGACTTTGGGCATTCGCCGGGGTGCGGGTGCTGTCGCAGGCGTTCTATTCGCTCCAGGACACGAAGACCCCGGTCAGGATCGCAATGCTGGCCCTGGTCGCGAACATCGTGCTGAGCGTGATACTCATCCAGACGCCGCTTCAGCATGGCGGCCTCGCGTTGGCGAACTCGCTTGCAGCTGCCCTGAACATCACCCTGCTCACCAAGCGGCTTCGCAAGAAGATCGGACACATGGACGGCAGGCGGATATTCTCGTCGCTCCTCAAGATCGTTCCCGCGTCGATCTTCATGGGCGCCATCGGCTGGTGGGTCAGCAGAAATCCCGTGTGGGACTCGCCGGGGAACATCCTGTACAAGATCGAATGGCTTGCCGGCGGCATGGCCGCGAGCGTGGTCTTCTATGTCCTCGCCATGTGGGCCATGCGGAGCGAGGAGCTCAGGTTCCTGTGGGGGATGGTGAGGAGAAAAAACAGACACGGTGACACGGGGACGCGGTGACGCGGAGACAAGGGGACAAAGAACAAAGGAGGACGAAATGAAAAAGGCGATATTCTCCACTCCCCTTGGGTGGGTTGGAGTGGGTATTTTTGAAAAGGGGATATGCAGGATCGTTCTGCCCCGGGGTTCTCAGAAGACAGCGAAGAGCGAACTGGCAAACGTGAAACACGAAATGGCGAACACAGCAGTGTCGCAAACCTCTGACCGTGACTTTAAAAAGACGGTAAAGCTCCTTCAGCAATATTTTTCCGGCAGACGTGTATCATTTGACCTGCCGCTCGACCTGAGTTATTATACGCCCTTCCAGCGGGCTGTCTGGAAAGCTGCGGCATCGATCCCTTACGGCGAAACGCGGTCCTATGCCTGGATCGCGAAAAAGATCGGAAAACCGAAAGCAGCCCGGGCGGTCGGCCAGGCGCTGGGGGCCAACCCGGTCCCGATCCTGATACCGTGACACCGCGTCATCAGCTCGGCAGGTACGCTGGGCGGGTTCTCCGGTGGGCTGGAAATGAAAAAAAAGCTTTTGAGACTGGAACAACATGACAGGAACCGACGCTGAATCGGCTCGCACAAGATTAAAGCTTTTTATCTTGTTGTTCTCTGTGCTCTCTGTGTCTCTGTGTCTCTGTGGCTGATCTGGTTCTTCGTTCCACATTCTTTTGTTAAAGGGAAAAGTACAATGCAATTAGCGAGACTGGTCGTCGGGCCGCTGCAGGTGAATTGCTATGTCGTCTATGACGAGAAGACCAAGGAAGCCATCGTCATCGATCCGGGCGACGATGGGCAGAACATCCTTCATCTGGTCAATGGCAAAGGGCTCAAGGTCAAGTATCTCGTCAACACCCACGCCCACTTTGACCACGTGGGCGCGAACGAACTGCTCAAGGAGGCCACCGGCGCAGAACTGCTTATCCACGAAGGGGACAGCAAACTCCTGGGGGCCACGGCGAAAGAGGCCAGAATGTTCGGCATGACCGCGCCCTCATCACCCAAGGCGGACCGGTTCGTGAAACATGGCGATGTCATACAGGCAGGTGCTATCGCGCTCAAAGTGCTCCATACCCCCGGGCATTCAGCAGGAGGAATATCTCTCGCGGGGGAGGGAGTGGTATTCACCGGGGACGCGCTCTTTGCCGGGTCCATCGGCAGGACCGACCTCACGGGCGGAGACCTCATGACGCTCATCACCTCCATCAAGGAACATCTCATGACCCTTCCTGACGATACGGTGATACTTTCCGGACATGGTCCGCAGTCCACCATCGGCGAGGAACGCCGCGAGAATCCCTTCCTGAACGCCCGATAAGGCTTTTAAGATAACACCGCTCTTGAGGTTTCACCTCATTTATGGTACAGTACATCCTCGATTTCAGCCCGTGGAGCTTATGAAACGCCTGTTTCCGGTAATCCGCAGTTTTCATTCATCGATAAGGAGATCCCCATGGTCGTTGGTCCCATCCGCGAAGCCCTGACGTTCGATGACGTTCTGCTCCTGCCGGCGAAGTCCGATGTCCTTCCCAAAGACACCGATATTTCGACGCAACTGACCCGGAAGATCACCCTCAACATCCCGCTTGTCAGCGCGGCCATGGACACGGTGACCGAGGCGAAAATGGCCATCGCCCTCGCCCAGGAAGGGGGCCTCGGGTTCATCCACAAGGCCCTGCCCATCGAGCAGCAGGCCGAGGAAGTGGACAAGGTGAAAAAATCCGAGAGCGGGATGATCATTGACCCCATCACGATCTCGCCGGATGCCAGGATATCCGACGCGCTGGACGTCATGAAAAAGTATCGCATCTCGGGCGTGCCGGTCACGAAAGGGAACAAGCTCGTCGGCATCCTTACCAACCGTGACCTGCGGTTCGAGAAGCGCATGACCCTCAAGGTCTCCGAGGTGATGACGAAGGAAAAGCTGATCACCGCGCCCCTCGGGACAACGCTCGAAAAGGCCATGGTCATCCTCCAGAAGTACAAGATCGAGAAGCTCCTGATCGTGGACAAGGACTTCAGCCTGCGGGGGCTCATCACCATCAAGGACATTGAAAAGAAGATCAAATATCCCCTTGCCTGCAAGGACAAGCTGGGGAGGCTCAGGGTTGGAGCGGCGGTCGGCGTCGGCGATTACAGTGAACGGGTGCCGGAGCTCCTGAAGGCAGGCGTGGACATCATTGTGGTTGACACGGCCCACGGCCATTCCCAGGGTGTTATCGACGCGGTGAAGGGGATCAAGCAGAAATATCCCGACCTCGACGTCGTTGCCGGGAATATCGCGACGGCCGAGGCGACGCGGGACCTGATCCGCGCCGGCGCGGACGCCGTCAAGGTCGGCATCGGGCCCGGTTCCATCTGCACGACCCGGGTCGTCTCCGGGGCCGGCGTGCCGCAGATCACCGCCGTTCTGGATTGCTACAGCATTGCGGAGAAGGCAAAGATCCCGGTCATCGCGGACGGGGGCATCAAGTTCTCAGGCGATATCACCAAGGCGCTGGCAGCCGGCGCGTCGTGCGTCATGATCGGCGGCCTGTTCGCGGGCACCGACGAAAGTCCGGGAGAAACCATACTCTTTCAGGGCCGCACTTATAAGATGTACCGAGGCATGGGTTCCATCGGCGCCATGGAGCGGGGAAGCAAGGACCGGTATTTCCAGGCGCATGAGCTGGAAAAGTCCAAACTCGTGCCGGAAGGCGTGGAAGGCCGCGTGCCGTCCAAGGGGCCTCTGGCTGCGAGTGTTCACCAGCTCATGGGCGGTGTCAAGGCGGGCATGGGCTATTGCGGCTGCGAGAACCTCAAGGCGCTCAGGGCGAAAGCACAGTTCATAAAGATCTCGAGCGCGGGTCTGCGCGAGTCTCATGTGCACGACGTGGTGATCACGAAGGAAGCGCCGAACTACCGGCTCGACTGATTTCGGATTTCGGATTTCGGATTGCGGATTGTTTGTAGGGGCGGCCCTGTGTGGCCGCCCGTTCTATCAATAGTAGCCGCAGGCTTAAGCCTGCGAGGTCAGGAACAATGTCCAAGATCACCAGCATCAGCAAAGCGCGCGAGAAGAGAACGAAGAATACCGACACGGCAGTCCGGCATGACGGATTCCAACCCTGTAGTCCCGACATGACCATCTGCGGGGACTGTCAGGATAATCGCGCGAAGATAAAATGCCCGCGGCTCAAAGAGTGGCTGGCGAAAAGAAACATTCGACACGGAGACATGGGGACACGGGGACGCGGAGATCTTTAAGACGGAAAAGCGACGCGTTGCCGTTGCCTTGTGCGTATTTTGAATGTTTACTGTTCGGCCCTGGCGGTAAAGATCTTATAGAAGGAGCATTATGGAAGAACGACTACAAAAGATTCTATCGGCAGCAGGGATCGCCTCACGCCGGGCAGCCGAGGAGATCATCCTCGAAGGCCGCGTGCGGGTGAACGGGAAGGTCGTGACCGAACTGGGAGCCAAGGCCGACCCGGACAAAGATCACGTCAAGGTCGACGGCAAACTGATCAACCCGAAACAGCCCAAGGCCTACATCATGCTGAACAAACCGGCGGGTTTCGTCACGACCATGTCGGACCCCGAGGGCCGACCCATCGTCGCGAACCTCCTGAAGGGCGTCAAGGTCCGTGTCTATCCCGTGGGCAGGCTGGATTATGACACCGAGGGACTGCTCTTGCTGACCAACGACGGGGATTTCGCCCATCTGGTCACCCACCCCCGGCACGAACTTCCGAAGACCTACCTCGTAAAGGTCAAAGGCGCGCTGGAGGACCGGCACGTCGCAAGCCTGGAACAGGGCGTATTTCTCAAGGACGGCAAGACGGCGCCCGCCAGGGTCAGAAAGCTTCGTAAGGAAGAGTCCAACTCCTGGGTCGAGATCACGATCCACGAAGGCAGAAAACGCCAGGTACGTCGCATGATCGACTACACCGGCCATTCCGTGATCAAGCTCAAACGCACCAAGGTCGGCAACCTGAACCTCGGAGACCTTCCGATGGGCGCCTATCGTCACCTGACCCTCGACGAGGTGCGGGGACTGCGTGAAATGGCGACGCAGGAAGAAGCGAAGCGTCCGGCGCCGAAGTTCATTGCGCAGAAAAAGAGCGAAACAGCGCAGGTCAAGACCGTACAGCGCGATGAGGGAGATGGGGAGATATGGGGCCGCGGTGAAGAAAAACGAAGGTCCCGCGTTCATGCCCCCCGCGGTGCGGCAGGAGTGCGAGGAAGCATTGGCGAACGTCCGGCGTCAGGAACGGCCGGACAGCGAACGCCGTGGCAGGGAAAAGAAAAGGACAGCAAGGCTCGCGGGGGAGCCGTAGACTATCGCCCGCGAAGTGCAGGCGACAGGAGACCGGCGTTCAGTGGAAAGCCGGCAGCAGCGAGGCCGCCCTGGAACGAGCAGCGAGGTCCGTCCGCTGGTCCGCGACCGTCCGGAGAAAGACCGCGGCCATTCGCCGGGCGGGCAATGGATCATCGGGGTCCCCGGCAGGAAGAGCGGGGGACGATGGCAGGCGGCAGAGAGCCTGGAAGTGACGAAAAACGTACCTGGCGTCCGGCGGCCCCGGGCAAAGTGTACGGTACCCGGAACCAGGGGCCGGCTAGATCTTCGAGCTTTAAAACGGGAGGCCCGAAGAGGACCGACGCAAGACCGAGACCAACGGCGGCACCGGCGACGGATCATCGGGGTCCCCGGCAGGAAGAGCGGGGGACGCGAGCAGTCGGCAGAGAGCCTGGAAGTGACGAAAAACGTACCTGGCGTCCGGCGGCTCCGGGCAAGGTGTACGGTACCCGGAACCAGGGGCCGGCCAGATCCTCGAGCTTTAAAGCGGGAGGCCCGAAGAGGCCTGGATCGCGTCCTTCCGGACCGCGGCCGTCAAATCCTCGTGGCAGCGGCGGCCGCCGCAGATAATATTTAGTAGGTATGTCTTCATCGGGCATGACTAGCAACAGGGAACAACTTCGCGCGCATGTCACCGTCCGCGGTCTTGTGCAGGGCGTCTGGTTCCGCGCAAGCACCAAGGATGAGGCGGACCGCCTTGGCGTAACCGGATGGGTGAGAAACCTGCCGGACGGGTCCGTGGACGCTGTGTTCGAAGGGGAAAAGAAGAAGGTCGAAGAGATCGTCGGGTGGTGCCACCGGGGCCCCTCGGGCGCGAAGGTGAACAACGTGGAAATTGTCTGGGAACCTTATAGAGGAGAGTTCGGTCATTTCGATATTCGCTATGGCAGGTAGGCATCTCGTCATAATCGCGTTGGTCCTCATTACCGCTGTATCCTGCTCCAACGGGGATAAACCACTGGCGACGGGCAAGAAGGCTGCGCCTACGGTCATCCTGAGGCCCAAACCCAAAGTGATGACCGCGGAGCAGAGAGCAGAGCTTGGATTTTCCCCGGATATTATCGCCCAGGTAGAGGCCGCGGGAAATGCCCAGGCAGAACCGTTCTTTGACGAAGTGATGATACGTTCCTCGAACCTGAAGGGCGATGTCATGATCGCGACCGCGCGGTTGTCAGGATTCAGCGTTCGTTCAGCGAACGCCGACCGGATCATCATGGACCTTGCACCGTCCTTCCGGAAGAAGGGGTACCTCATTTTCAGGAGCCAGCAGAACTTCGGGAATGTCCCCGATGTGATCACGGTGGTCAGGGGCAACAATTCCTACGATATCCTCCTGATCCAGAGGACCGAGGCGCCCCGGCATCATCTGGACACGAAAAAGATCATCAAATGGCTCAAGGAACAGCAGAAGCTGGCGTCCTTCGTCATCACCGGTGCCGGGTCCGACTGGCTGGAGGCCCGTTTTATCAAGCCGCCGAAGAACATGAAGGCCTTCGCACGAAAGGTAGCGGCATTTTCGCCTGATGTCCTTGCCGAGAACAAAGGGACCCTTGAGAAGCTCGTGGACACCATGGAGCGGACCGGTGGGTTCTCCCTGTGGTGGGACTAAAGCGGCAGTGTCGAGTGCGGAATGCGGAGTGCGGAAGATCAGTGTTCAGGGATAGTTCATCGACCATGAAGCTATTTAGCATGGATTACACTCCATATATTTGAAACAGTAAAACATGAAGACTGCCGTGAACATCCTTCTCGGAATAGTGCTCCTCGTCATCGCGTTATCGTTCATCCTCGTTTACGCCAATACCCATCCTCCGCGTTATCCGTTGAACGTACCGCCGTCCGACTATCAAAGGGACTATGAAAATGTCACGTTCGTCACGAAGGACGGGCTGACGCTAGCGGGCTGGCTGATAAAGCCGGACCGCTCCGGCAGGAAAACGCCCGCTGTCATCATTTGTCACGGTCTCGGGGCGAACAAGTCGGACTTTACCGATCTTGCCGTCTTCCTGGCGCGGCGGGGTTATCTTGTCCTTACATTCGATTTTCGCGCTCACGGGGACAGTAAAGGGTCAAGGACATCGCTGGGATATCACGAGCGGAAAGATGTGATGGCGGCACTTCACTATCTGTCCACGCGGCCTGAGGTCGACCAGGGACGCATCGGCATCTTCGGGTTCTCCCTCGGCGGTGCAACCGCCATCCTGGCCGCCGCCGAAACGGGGAAATTCAAGGCTATTGCAGCCGACAGCGCTTTCACCAGCCTCAGGGACCAGGCCCGTCAGGCGATCACCGGTTTCTATCATCTGCCCGCATTCCCCTTTGTAGGTCTTTCGGTCCTGGGCTACGAACTCTATTTTCAGACGAGGGCGAGCAACATCGATCCTGAGTCAGTCATCGGTGCGATCGCTCCCGCACCCGTTCTTATCATCGCCGGCGAGGGCGACGACATGATCCCCGCTGAGAATGGAAGACGGCTTTTCCAGGCGGCGAACGAGCCAAAGGAACTTTGGATCATCACCGTCGGAGGCCATGGGGGAACCGTTGCCGCTGCGGGAAACGAGTACAACAAGAGGGTCGGGGACTTTTTCGACAGGTATCTGAAGCAGTGATCAGGAACCGCAGGTGTTTTGTTTGACAGGGAAGGATTTTTTCGCTAAGGTACGGTCTATGTATATTCTCGGCATCGAAACAGCCACCAAGACCGGAGGGGTCGCCATCGTATCGGAGACAGGCGTCCTCGCCGAGTACACGCTGAATATCGAGGTGACCCATTCGGAACGGCTCATGTCCACGGTGGACCGGGTGCTGAAGGATACGGGGTTCACCCTTGCGGAGATGGATGGATACGGAGTTTCGATCGGGCCGGGGTCGTTCACCGGTCTCCGTATCGGCCTGTCGACCATCAAAGGGCTGGCCTTCGCTACGGGAAAACCCGTGGCCGCAGTGCCCACCCTCAAGGCGCTTGCCTGGAACATTCCCTTTCCGCGCTATCCCGTCTGTCCGCTGCTCGACGCCCGGAAAAAGGAGGTCTATGCTGCGCTCTACAGGCACGACGGCGGGACCTATATTCAGGAAATGCCCGCTTCGGTCATATCCCTTGCGGAAATGGCGGGAACAATGACCGGGGACATCCTCTTCACCGGAGAAGGGGCGCGTCTCTTTGCGGGGGAGATACAAAAGGTCTTCGGCGACCGGGCGCATTTTGCTCCCTTGTCCTCATCGGTCCCGTCCGCCGCAAGCGTAGCAGAGATCGCCCTGATGATGCTTACGGCCGGTCAGCAGACCGAACCGGATTCACTTGTCCCAATGTACATTCGAAGACCGGAGGCCGAGGTGGCGTGGGAGAAACGTCAACGATCTCGATAGCCCCTATGAGAAAAGAGGACCTGGACCAGGTCCTTGCGATCGAGCAGGCATCATTTACCATGCCCTGGTCGCGGAACCTGTTCCTTTCGGAGTTCCGCAATGCTCCGGTCTCGCTCATGCTGGTGGCTCATTCATCGCTGGAGCCCCCTGCGATCATCGGGTACATCGTCTGCTGGATCGTCGCAGATGAACTGCACATCTTGGACCTTGCCACGGAGCCAACGCAGCGGAGAAAAGGGATCGCCCGTCACCTGGTCCTGGCGGCCCTCAAGTATGCGTATGAGCGAAGCGTCCGGAGGGCCTTTCTTGAAGTGAGGGCATCGAACGATTCGGCTTTGAACCTGTATGAGGGATTTGGATTTGTCAGATCGATCGTGCGAAAGGGCTATTACGACCTTCCCGTCGAGGACGCAGTCGTTATGTCCCTTGATCAGGAGGGGTTACAGAGATTAGTGCAGCAGGCGGCAAAATGAGGGCTTGGTAAACGGTACGCAATGATCATGTAAGCTGTTAATAGTAAAAGGAAATACATATAATTATCGAAAAATAATTTGCCTTGCCTTTTCAGGTCAATTGTGCTAACTTTTACAAAACTGAATAGCGTCCCACGATCTTCTTGTCATTCAAAGACCCCAATACGAAAAGGAGGGCATGCTTATGAATGTGATGGAGGTATCTGAGGAAGCACTAAGGGTTAAGCTTAGGACGGAGAATGCGGAGTTCCAGCAGTTGGAGCAGGAGCACAGAAAGCTCGATAGCGAGCTCATGAATTTCGAAACACACGTGTATCTCAGTCCTGAGGAAGAGTTCGAGAGGAGAAGGCTTCAGAAACTTAAACTGGCGGCAAAAGATAAAATGATGGAAATGATCAGGCGCATCAAAACTGGGAACGCCTGAAGAAGTAGAGGCAAGGGGAAGGTCCCTTGCCTTTGATATTTTCACTACCAGACTGTTCGAGATCCCTCCTTACGGAGAGCGTAAGGGGGGATTTTTTTATTGACTCTCCTGCTGTATCTATGTTAAAAATAATAACTATTTCGCCATTGGAGACGCTATTTTGAGAAGCGACAGGATCAAAAAAGGCGTTGAACGGGCCGGTCACCGGTCCCTTCTGTTCGCCACAGGGATCACCCGGAAAGGGCTCGATATGCCCATGATCGGTGTCGCCACGAGCTTCACCGACCTTATCCCGGGTCATATCGGCATGCGCGACCTCGAGCGGTTCATCGAAAAGGGAGTGCACACCGGAGGCGGCTGGCCGCTTTTTTTCGGTCTTCCCGGCATCTGTGACGGCATCGCCATGGGCCATATCGGCATGCATTACTCGCTGCCGTCGCGCGAACTCATTGCCGATATCGTGGAGTCCGTCGCTACCGCCCATGCGTTCGACGGCTTGGTGCTTCTCACGAACTGCGACAAGATCACGCCGGGAATGATCATGGCGGCCGCGCGCATCAATATCCCGACCATCGTCGTGACCGCCGGCCCCATGCATTCCGGCAATTTCCGCGGCCAGCGGGTGAACCTCATCAGCGCTTTTGAGGCCGTGGGCAAGGTGAAGAAGGGCGAGATGTCCGAGGCGGACCTCGCCGAGCTTGAAATGTGCGCCTGTCCGGGCCCGGGATCGTGCCAGGGGATGTTCACGGCAAATACCATGGCCTGCGTGACCGAGGCGATCGGCATGAGCCTTCCGGGGTGCGCGACCGCCCTCGCGGTATCCGGTGAAAAGCGCCGGATCGCTTTTGAGAGCGGCAGGCGCATCGTGGAACTGGTCAAAGAAGACGTTACACCGCGAAAGATCATGACGAAGAACGCCTTCGAGAACGCCATCAGGATAGACATGGCGCTCGGCGGTTCGACGAACACGTCGCTCCATATCCCGGCGATCGCCCATGAGGCCGGCATAGAACTGCCGATCTCGATCTTCGATGCGATCAGCAGGAAGACGCCCCATATCTGCAACATGCTTCCCGGGGGCCAGCACTATCTCGAGGACCTCGACGCAGCGGGCGGCATTCCCGGCGTGCTTTCACGGTTCGCGTCCGTCCTGAAGGACTCCCCGACGGTGAGCGGTTCGTCCATCGTGAAACTCGCGAAGGCAGGCCGGGTGCGGAACGCGGACGTGATCCGGCCGCTCGACAGGGCCTATCACCGGGAAGGCGGCATCGCCGTGCTTTCCGGCAACCTTGCCCCGAACGGTTCGGTGATCAAGCAGACCGCGGTGAGCGAGAACATGATGTGGTTCGAGGGAACGGCCATTGTCTTCGATTCCGAAGAGGACGCCATGGCGGCCATCATGGGCGGGAAGATCAGGGCCGGCCATGCCATCGTGATCCGCTACGAGGGACCAAAGGGCGGTCCCGGCATGCGCGAGATGCTTTCGCCGACATCCGCCATCATGGGGATGGGGCTCGGCGAATCTGTTGTGCTTATCACCGACGGCAGATTCTCGGGAGGTACCAAAGGGCCGTGCATCGGCCATGTTTCACCCGAGGCGGCGGAAGGCGGCCCCATTGCGGTCGTGAAGAACGGCGACAAGATCGTTCTCGATATTCCCAACCGGAAGCTGGAGCTCAAACTATCCAGTGCGGAGATCAAGAAACGGATGACGAAGTGGAAACCGCGGGAACCCAAGATCAAGAGCGGCTGGCTCGCCCGGTACGCGAAGGTCGTCACATCGGCGAACACGGGAGCAGTTGTAAAAGCGTAATTGAGCTAACAAGCTTGCAGGCTGACAAGCGTAAAAAGGATTCCATCATGTCAAACAAAGAGATCACCGGCGCGGAAATATTCCTTGAGAGCCTGAAGCGGGAAAAGGTCGATACCATTTTTGCCTATCCCGGCGGTGTCGTGCTCAAGATCTTCGATGTACTGTACGATCAGAAGGACATCCGCATCATTCTTCCCCGTCACGAGCAGGGCGGCGTGCACATGGCCGACGGCTATGCCCGCTCCACAGGCAAGGTCGGTGTCGCCCTGGCAACCTCGGGGCCCGGTGCGACGAACACGGTCACCGGTCTCGCCACGGCCTATATGGATTCCATCCCGATCGTGGTATTCACCGGCCAGGTGCCGACAGCGCTCATCGGGAACGATGCGTTCCAGGAAGCCGACATTGTCGGCATCACCCGGCCCTGCACGAAGTACAACTTCCTGGTGAAGGACGTGAAGGACCTGGCGCAGACCATCAAGGAGGCCTTTTACATCGCGGCGAGCGGAAGGCCGGGTCCGGTGCTCATCGACCTGCCGCGTGATGTGGTGACGACCAAGGCAGAGTTCATTTGGCCGGAGAAGGTGGATATCCGGAGCTACAAGCCGTCGGTCACCGGCAACAAGCGTCAGATCATGCAGGCGGCCGCGGCCATCGCGAAGGCCAAGAAGCCCGTCGCGTATATCGGCGGGGGCGTCATCAGTTCGAACGCAGCGGAGCAGATCCGCGAATTCGCCGAGTTGACCAGGATCCCCGTGACCCATACGCTGATGGGCATCGGCGGATTCCCGGGCACCCATCCGCTCTCGCTGGGCATGCTGGGCATGCATGGCACCTACTATGCCAACATGGCGATCCACCACTCGGATCTCATTGTCGCCATCGGCGCGAGGTTCGACGATCGGGTGACGGGCAAGGTGGAGGGGTTCGCGCCCGAGGCAAAGATCATCCACATCGACGTGGACCCCACGTCCATCCGGAAGAACGTGCGCGTGGACATCCCGGTCGTCGGTGACGTGAAGCACGTGATGGTGGAGCTCAACAAGGAACTGCGCGCCATAAAGGAACCGTGGGACGCGATCCGAAAGAGCTGGATCAAACAGATAGATGCCTGGCGCGAGGAACGGCCACTGACCTACGAGCAGTCCGACGAGGTCATCAAGCCGCAGTTCGTGATCGAAAAGCTTTATGAGCTCACCGGCGGCGATGCCATCATCGTCACCGATGTGGGGCAGCACCAGATGTGGGCGGCTCAGTTCTTCAAGTACGATACGCCGAGGAACTGGCTGTCGTCCGGCGGCCTCGGTACCATGGGCTACGGTCTGCCGGCGGCCATCGGAGCGAAGGTCGCCCGTCCGGACAAGAACGTGTTCAGCATATCCGGAGACGGCAGCATTCAGATGAACATCCAGGAGATCGCGACCTCTATTGAGAACAATATCCCGGTGAAGGTGATCATCCTGAACAATCGCTTTCTCGGTATGGTGCGACAGTGGCAGGAGCTATTCTACGCCGAGCGCTATTCATCCGTGGACCTTGGCAGTACGCCGGACTTTGTGAAGCTCGCTGAGGCTTACGGGGCGATCGGCCTGCGTGCGGTGAAGCCTGCGGATGTAGAGGCGGTGCTGAAAGAGGGGCTCAAGGCGAAGAGAACCGTGTTCATGGATTTCGTTACCGCGCGGTATGAAAAGGTCTTCCCCATGGTGCCTGCTGGAGCATCCATCAACGAGATGATATTCGGCGAAGAAAAGAAAAAGGAAGAGAAGAAACTAAAAGCGGTCAAGTAACGATAGTGCGGAGTGGTGAGTCCGGTGTGCGGAGTGAAAACAACCTATGAAACACATTATATCAGCGCTGGTTGAGAACAAATTTGGCGTGCTGTCGCGCGTGTCGGGGCTGTTCAGCGGCAGGGGGTTCAACATCGAGACGATCTCCATTGGTCCGACGCTGGATCCTACCGTCTCGCAGATGACGATCGTGACCACCGGTGATGAACGGATACTGGAGCAGATACTCAAACAGCTCAACAAGCTCATCGATGTCATCAAGGTCACTGATTTCGCGGACAAGGAGTTCGTCGAGCGCGAGATGTGCCTTATCAAGATCAATACCCCGGTGGAGCACCGGTCCGAGGCGCTCCGGATTGCCGACATCTTCCGTGCCCGCGTCGTGGACTCCACTCAGAAATCGTATACCTTTCAGGTGACGGGCGACGAGAAGAAGATCGAAGCCTTCATCGAGCTATTGAAGCCCATGGGTATCAAGGAAGTCGTTCGCACCGGCAAGATAGCCATCACCCGGGACTAAGACCATAAGGGAAGTTGGACGATGCAGGACACCGCTCTGCGGCACCCGGCATCTGGTTTTCGGACATCGGTTCACCGATGTCCGATGTCGTTCTCAGAGGTGCTTATGAAACAGGCTATGCTCCGTGTTCTTCTCAGTGTCATGACGGTCGGTATGCTGTCAGCATGCGCGGAAAAGGGGCCGGTGCTTCTCGACGGCATAAAGTATCAGGCGCCTGAGGCGCTGGTTGCCGGTGTCCCGAAGATCGTCGTCGGGGTAGCTCCGTTCAAGGATGACCGCGGAAAGACCGCGTCGGTTCTCGGCAAACGGACGATCCGCAACTACATCGAGAACGATCTCGTAGTGCAGGGCACGACGGCGGTCCTTGTCACTGAAGCGTTCAAGGACGCGCTCAAATCCCGCGGCGTCACGGTGAAAGATGCGCCTGCCTGGGACATGAAGTCCGAAACGGTACAGGGCGACGGTTTTGATATCCTGATCGGCGGCGAGATCAAGATGCTCTGGGTAGAGGTCGTTTCCCAGCCGCTGAATGTCAAGATCGCTGCGGAGGTCCAGCTCCGGGTATCTACAGCCGATGTTGCGGAGAAAAAGATATTCCGCACGCTGGTCCTGAACAGCAAAATGGAGCGCCAGGACGTGGCATTCTCATTCGAGTCCGTCTCTGGCGCGTTATCCGAGGCGCTTTCGTCGGCGCTGGACCAGCTGATGAAGGACGAAGAGTTCAAGAAGAAGATACACTGATATATTTATCCATAGTTGAAAGGGGAAAAAATGAAGCTCTATTACGACAAAGACGCCAATCTCTCAATTATCCGCAGCAAGAAGGTGACCATCGTGGGCTATGGCTCCCAAGGCCATGCGCATGCGCTGAACCTGAAGGACAGCGGCGTCAACGTCACGGTGGCGTTGCGTGAGGGCTCGCCGTCGGTCAAGAAGGCGCAGAACGCGGGTCTCGCCGTGAAGAACATCCCCGAAGCGGTGAAAGAGGCGGACCTGGTGATGGTGCTGGCGCCGGACGAGCACCAGCGCAAGATCTACACGGACAACATAGAGCCAAGCCTGAAGAAGGGGGTGACGCTCGCCTTCGCCCACGGCTTCAACATTCACTATAACCAGATCGTGCCGCGCGCCGATCTCGACGTGATCATGATCGCCCCCAAGGCCCCGGGCCACACGGTGCGCAGCGAGTTCGTGAGGGGCGGCGGCGTTCCCGACCTGATCGCGATCTTCCAGGACGCGTCCGGCAAGGCCAGGGACACCGCGCTTTCCTATGCCTCCGCCATCGGCGGCGGCCGCGCCGGCATCATCGAAACCACCTTCAAGGACGAGACCGAGACCGATCTCTTTGGTGAACAGGCGGTGCTCTGTGGCGGCTGCGTGGAACTCGTGAAGGCCGGCTTCGAGACGCTGGTGGACGCGGGATACTCGCCGGAGATGGCCTATTTCGAGTGTCTCCATGAGCTTAAGCTCATCGTCGATCTTATGTATGAAGGCGGCATCGCCAATATGAACTACTCGATATCGAATAACGCCGAGTATGGCGAGTATGTCACCGGCCCGAAGGTGATCAACGAATCGAGCCGCGCCGCCATGAAGGAGGCGCTGAACAACATCCAGAGCGGCGAGTACGCCAAGCGCTTTATCCTCGAAGGCATGACCAACTATCCGGAGATGACGGGGCGTCGGCGCCTGAATGCCGCGCACCAGGTCGAGGTGGTGGGCGAGAGGCTCCGCAGTATGATGCCGTGGATCACCGCCAACAAGCTCGTGGACAAGAGCAAGAATTAAGACAATAGTCATTGCCACGAAGTCACGAAGGCACGAAGTTTAAATCAGTAGTTGTGATCCGAATAATGAGGCGCAATTCTTTGTGTCTAAGTGCCTTCGTGGCTGGAGTTTGAAAATTATGATGAAAAATTACGGAATACCGGTCGCCGCCGAAGGCTGGCCGTTCATCGTGCCCCTCGCAGTCGTCACGGCGCTGCTGTTATTCTTCGGCTGGAAGAACACCGGGTACGCAACGCTTGCGCTGACCCTCTTCGTCCTGTTCTTCTTCCGCGATCCCGAGCGGACCGTACCCGAAGGCAAGAGCCTGGTGGTGTCGCCTGCCGACGGAAGAGTTATCGTCGTGAAGGACATCTACGAGCCGGATTATCTCAAACAGGATGTGAAGCAGATCAGCATCTTCCTGTCCGTGTTCAATGTGCACGTGAATCGTGCTCCGATCGGCGGGACCGTCGAAACGGTAAGATACAATCCCGGCAAATTCCATGTGGCGTCGGTGGACAAGGCTTCGCTGGACAACGAACAGACGGGAATGGTGATCTCTGACGGCGCGAACAAGGTCCTGGTGAAACAGATCGCCGGACTTATCGCCCGCCGGATCGTCTGCTACGCAAAACCGGGCGACCTGGTCAAGCCCGGAGAGCGCTATGGCCTGATCCGGTTCGGTTCCCGGGTGGATATATTTCTCCCGAAGAATTCCGAGATCATGGTCAAGGTCGGCGACCGTATCAAAGGGTCGCGTGACGTTATCGGAGTGCTTAAATGAGAAAAGGTATATACCTTCTCCCGAACATCATCACGCTGTCCAGCATGTTCTCAGGCTTCTACTCGATCATCGCGTCGTTCAACTCCGATTACGAGCGGGCGGCGTGGGCCATCATGATCGCGTCGGTATTCGATGTCCTGGACGGATGGGTCGCGCGGATGACGCACACGACATCGAAGTTCGGGATCGAGATCGATTCGCTGTCCGACGCGATCTCGTTCGGCGTCGCTCCCGGGGTGCTGGTGTACAGCTGGTCGCTCCAGTCCTTCGGCAAGATCGGCTGGCTTGGCGCTTTCTTCATGGTAGCCTGTGCTGCCCTTCGGCTCGCGCGGTTCAACGTGCAGATGGGCAGCGAAGAGAAGAAACATTTCACCGGACTGCCGTCTCCTGCGGCAGCCCTGATGATCGCAACAACGGTCCTGGCCTATCAGGAGGTCATTGACGCGCTGAAGGAAATGCATCTGGCGGGGCTGGCGGATGTGATCAGCCTCGATTACTGGGTCCTGGCGTTGACCTTTACGGTGGCCGGGCTCATGGTGAGCAACATCACCTATCACAGCGTGAAGGAGGCCAACCTGAAGGAACGCCGCCCCTTCGGACTGCTGGTGGGGATCGTTGCGCTCCTGACCGTCGTGGCCTACCATCCAGCCCTCGTGCTGTTCCTCATCTCGCTCACCTATGTCCTCGCGGGCATCGGCGAAGCGCTCTTCAAACTGCTGAAGCCGAGAACAACAGCGGCATAGAAGGGAACAGGGTTTGGCGCGCATCGGGTGCCGGGCCGCCTGGTCCACGCATCGCATTTCATGAAAACCGTTATTCTGCTGTCGAGCGAAGCTCGATGATGTGGAGGATAATATGAACAGGGTCATAAAAATATTCGATACAACGCTCCGCGACGGTGAGCAATCACCCGGCGCGAGCATGAATGTAGAGGAAAAGGTCACCTTGGCAAAGCAGCTTGCCCGGCTTGGCGTCGACATCATCGAGGCCGGGTTTGCCATCAGCTCTCCGGGCGACTTCGAGGCCATCAAGCGCATCGGGAACGAGGTGGAAGGTCCGATCATCTGCAGCCTCGCCCGCGCGAAGAAGGAAGACATCGACCGTGCGTGGGAGGCGCTCAAGGACGCTCCGAAACGGCGCATCCATACCTTCCACTCGACGTCTGATATTCATCTCAAACACCAGTACCGGATCTCGCGTGACGAGGCACTCAAACGCTCGGTCGAGATGGTGAAGCATGCCCGTTCCTATGTCGACGACGTGGAATTTTCTCCCATGGACGCGACGCGGACCGAAATTGCCTATCTCCATGAGGTCGTGGAGGCGGTGATCGAAGCGGGTGCCGGCACCGTGAACATCCCCGACACGGTCGGCTATGCCATGCCGGAGGAGTTCGGGGCTTTGATCAAGAGCGTCAAGGACAAGGTCAGGAACATAGACAAGGCGGTCATTTCGGTGCATTGCCACAACGATCTCGGCCTTGCAGTGGCGAACGCCATCGCGGCCATCCGGAATGGTGCCGGCCAGATCGAATGCACCGTGAACGGGATCGGCGAGCGCGCCGGCAACTGTTCCATGGAAGAGGTGGTGATGGCGCTGCGTACGCGGAAGGACTTCTTCGGCGCAGACACGCGGATCAACACCGAGGAGATAATCCGCTCGAGCAGGCTCGTGACCAAGATCACCGGGATCCCGGTGCAGCCGAATAAAGCCATTGTGGGCGCGAACGCCTTCGCCCATGAGTCGGGCATCCACCAGGACGGACTGCTCAAGGAGCGGACGACCTACGAGATCATGCGGCCCGAGTCCGTTGGGCTCGTCAAGACGAACCTCGTGCTCGGCAAGCATTCCGGCAGGCACGCCTTCCGCGACCGTCTCAAGCAGATCGGGTATGAGCTTTCGGAAGAGGACCTCAATAAGGCGTTCGAGCGCTTCAAGCGCCTCGCCGACCAAAAGAAAGAGGTCTTTGACGAGGACCTTGAGGCCATCATCTCAGATGAGGTCCAGCAGATCGCCGAGGTGTACGTTCTGAAAACCATCAGGGCGGAGAGCGGAACCGGCATAACGCCGGCCGCCACCGTGGAGATGGAGCTTGACGGCAGGGTTGTGATGCAGACGGGAAGCGGTGATGGTCCCGTCGACGCCGTGTACCGTACGATCGCGGCCATTACCGGGACAAAGAGCAAGCTTGACGCCTATCTGGTGAAAGGCATCACCGGCGGTACGGACGCCCTGGGCGAAGTGACGGTGAAGGTTGAGGAACAGGGAAAGAAGGTGGCCGGCCACGGCGCGGACACCGACATCATTGTCGCAAGCGCGAAGGCCTACGTGAATGCCCTGAACAAGCTGGAGTACTGGAAAAAGGGAAAAGCAAAAACCAGTTGAAACCACTCCAAGGATATTGTATATTCTTCGAACTATGATGACCATAACAGAGAAGATATTGGCCGCGCACTGCGGAAAAAAAGAAGTGAAGCCGGGCGAATTGATCAACGCCAGGCTGGACGTGGTGCTCGCGAATGACATTACCGCGCCCATATCCATCAAGGAGTTCCGTGCGGCAGGGGCGAAAAAGGTGTTCGACCCAGAACGCATCGCGCTGATCCCCGACCACTTTGCCCCGAACAAGGACATCGCTTCGGCCGAGCAGTGCAGCATGCTCCGACAGTTCTCGCGTGAGCACAGCCTCTCCCTCTACTTCGAGGTGGGCAGGATGGGCATCGAGCACGCGCTCCTTCCGGAGCAGGGGATAGTCGTTCCCGGCGATGTGGTGATCGGCGCGGACAGCCACACGTGCACCTATGGCGGGCTAGGCGCCTTCTCCACCGGAGTGGGCAGCACCGATGTCGCCGCGGCCATGATCACGGGCGAGGCCTGGTTCAAGGTGCCCGAGAGCATGAAATTCATCTACAAGGGCAAGATGGGCAAGTGGGTCGGCGGCAAGGACATCATTCTCCGCACCATCGGCGATATCGGCGTCGATGGCGCGCTCTACCGGGCCATGGAGTTCACCGGCGAGGCGATCACGAAACTTCCTATGGCCGGCCGTCTCACGATCTGCAACATGGCGATCGAGGCGGGGGGGAAGAACGGGATCATCGAACCAGATGAGATCACCGAGAAGTACGTGTCGAAGCGGGCCCGGCGGAAATACAAGTTCTACAAGAGCGACAAGAAGGCTGTTTATGCCGACGTGCGGGAGTATGATCTCACGGGGATGGAGCCGCAGATCGCCTGTCCGCACCTCCCGGAGAATGTAAAACCCGTAAGCGCAGTGGCATCCGTGAACATCGATCAGTCCGTGGTCGGTTCCTGCACCAACGGCAGGATCGAGGACATGCGCGAAGCGGCAAAGGTGATCAAGGGACACAAAGTACATCCCTATGTCCGGATGATCGTGATCCCGGCCACTCAGGCTATTTACAAGCAGTGTATCAAAGAGGGTCTCATTGACGTCTTCATCGATGCCGGCGCCGCCTTCAGCACACCGACCTGTGGACCTTGTCTGGGCGGCCATATGGGCATCCTCGCTGCAGGCGAGCGCGCCATAGCAACAACGAACCGGAACTTCGTCGGCAGGATGGGCAGTCCCAAGAGCGAAGTGTATCTGTCCAACCCGGCCATAGCGGCCGCGTCGGCAGTGCTCGGCAGGATCGGACGGCCGGAAGAGCTGAAGTAAGGAATTTCACCACGGAGTCACGGAGACACGGAGAAAAGCACACCGGAAAGTTTACCGCAGCAAAAGTAGGCGCCTCAAGGCGAGGACGCAGAGGAAAGCGAAGTCGTACCGCTTAGTTATTAAGGACTGGTATGCTGCCGGGTAAATAGTGTTTAACTTGCCGTTATCTGTGTTCATCTGTGGTTACAAAAAGAGGTTCTCATGAATTTCAAAGGCAAAACATGGAAGTTCGGAGCGGACGTTGACACGGACGCCATTGTACCGGCGCGGTATCTAAACACGTCTGACCCACTTGAACTGTCGAAGCACTGCATGGAAGATTCGACAAATCCCGACTTTATGAAGAAAATGAAGGTCGGCGATATTATTGTCGCTGAGAAGAACTTCGGCTGCGGGTCTTCCCGCGAACATGCGCCGATCGCGATCAAGGCTGCCGGGGTGTCCTGCGTCGTGGCGAAGAGCTTCGCCCGTATCTTCTACCGGAACTGCTTCAACATGGGGCTCCCCATCTTCGAGAGCGTGGAAGCAGTTGACGGTATAAAGGAAGGGGATCAGATAGAGGTGGATGCCGATGCGGGAGTGATCCTCAATCTGACATCGAACAAGACCTTCAAGGTAGCTCCGGTGCCCGCCTTTATGCAGGAATTAATAGCTGCCGGCGGTCTGATGGCGTATACCAAGAAGAAGGCAGGCCTTTAATCGACAGCGTGCATCAATCTGATGAGAACGATCCAGTCGAATATCAGCCAGGACTCTTTAAGACCACTCTGTGAGCCCTGCGTATATTACAGCAAGAACCTAGACCCGTCATTTTCCACTCCTGCAGAGCCATTACAAAACCGATGCGGATTGGATTTTGCTCCTGAGGATGATGGATGCGTCGAGATGCGGACGAATAACTGCAGAGCGAGAAAGAGCGCAGGCTAAAGCCTGCGGCTACCAAGTCGAACCGGAATGATTTTGCAACCGCACCCTTCAGGGTGTTTTTTTACAGGAGGACTCAGAAACATGTCCAAGACTTACAAGATCGCATTGCTGCCTGGTGACGGAACCGGACCCGAGGTCGTTAAAGAAGCGGTAAAAGTCGTGAATGCAGCTGCTGCCAAGGGCGGGTTCAAGCTTGAATTCAGTTCGTTCGATTTCGGCGCTGCACGGTATCTCAAGACCGGCGAGACGCTTCCGGACAGCGCGATCGGAGAGTTCAAGAAATTCGATTCCATGTTCCTGGGCGCCATCGGACATCCGGATGTGAAGCCGGGCATTCTTGAAGCGGGGATCCTGCTCAAGATTCGCTTTGCCCTGGACCAGTATATCAATCTCCGGCCAGTGAGGCTTTATCCGAACGTGGAGACGCCGCTCAAGGACAAGGGCCCCGAGGATATCGATTTCGTGGTGATACGCGAGAACACCGGCGGCATCTACACGGGACACGGCGGCGCGACGCGCGTCGGCACGTCCGAGGAGATCGCGACGCAGCTCATGATCTATGACCGGCGCACCGTGGACAGGTGCCTGAAATATGCCTACGAGCTCAAGAAAAAGCGTAATGCCATGAGCCCGAAGTACGCAGCGAAGCCCATCACGCTCATACACAAACGGAACGTGCTTACCCATTGCGGCGACCTCTGGTACCGGGCTTTTGAGGAGATGGGTGCGAAGCAGTATCCCGAGCTCAAGCGGGATTATAATCACGTCGATGCAGCGAACATGTGGTTCGTAAAGAACCCCGAGTGGTTCGATGTGGCTGTTACCGAGAACCTCTTCGGTGACATCATTACCGACCTCGGAGCCATGATCCAGGGCGGCCTCGGAGTTGCTTCAGGCGGGAACATCAATCCCGAGGGCGTATCGATGTTCGAGCCCATGGGAGGTAGCGCGCCGAAGTATGCAGGCCAGAAGGTGATCAATCCCATGGCTGCCATCGGCGCGGCTATGATGATGCTCGATTCTCTGGGCGAAGCCAAATCCTCGCAGGCGATCGAGGCGGCTATGATTGCCACCATGAAAAAAATGAAGAGCCAGGCCGCAGGAAAGATGGGCATGTCCACGACGGAAGTAGGGGATATGGTGGCGGGGTTGATCTAAAACAAATTCCGATTTCATAATATATACAGAAGGGATGAGCTAAAATGATGCGAGTAGGTTTTATCGGTTGGCGCGGCATGGTGGGCTCGGTGCTCATGGGCCGCATGAACGAAGAAAAGGATTTCGATCTCATCAACCCGGTGTTCTTCACCACGTCGAACGTGGGCGGCAAGGGGCCGAACGTCGGCAAGGATGTCCCGGTGCTCAAGGATGCGAAGAACATCTCTGAGCTGAAGGCGATGGATGCAATCATCTCCTGCCAGGGCGGCGACTATACGACCGAGGTCTACCCCAAGCTCCGTGAGGCCGGCTGGAAGGGCTACTGGATCGACGCGGCGTCAACGCTCCGCATGACGAACGACTCCATCATCATCCTCGATCCGGTAAATATGAAGGTGATCAAGGACGGCCTTGCCAAGGGCGTCAAGAATTACGTCGGCGGCAACTGCACGGTGTCGCTCATGCTTATGGCCCTCGGCGGCCTGTACGAGCGCGATCTGGTCGAATGGATGAGCGCAATGACCTATCAGGCTGCGTCAGGCGCCGGAGCGAACAATATGCGCGAGCTCCTGAAGCAGATGGGCTCCGCTCACGCGTCGGTCAAGACACTGCTGGATGATCCTGCAGGCGCCATCCTGGACATCGACAAGAAGGTCTCCGAACACGTTCGCTCTGACGCATACCCAAAGGAATTCTTCGGCGTGCCGCTGGCATGTTCGGTCATACCCTGGATCGATAAACAGCTCGAGAACGGCCAGAGCAAGGAAGAGTGGAAGGGACAGGCCGAGACGAACAAGATCCTTGGCCGCGAGGGGAATCCCGTACCCATCGACGGCACCTGCGTGCGCGTCGGCGCCATGCGCTGCCACAGTCAGGCGCTCACGGTCAAAATGAAGAAGGACGTGCCGCTGAATGAGATCACGGATATGATCGCAAAGCACAACAAGTGGGTGAAAGTGGTCCCGAACATACGCGAGATCACCATCAAGGAACTCACGCCCGCCGCAATCACCGGAACGCTGACGGTGCCGATCGGCAGGCTACGCAAGATGAACATGGGGCCGACGTTCCTGAACGCGTTCACCTGCGGCGACCAGCTCTTGTGGGGCGCGGCTGAACCGCTCCGGCGCATGCTGCGGATATTGGTGGAAAAGTAATATGCTCAAGAAAAAAAGCAAATACGTTGTTGCTGTTGTCGGCGCTACCGGGGCCGTTGGCAGGGAAATGGTCTCGATCCTCGAGGAACGCAAGTTCCCGGTATCCGAGCTGGCGCTGCTGGCGTCTGAACGTACCGAGGGAGAACGGATCGAGTTCAATAATAAGAACTGGACGGTTAAAAAACTGGGGAAAGACTCGTTTAAAGACGTGGACATTGCGTTGTTCTCGGCGGGAAGCGAAAGAAGCCTGAAATTCGCGCCTGTTGCCGTTGCAGCCGGAGCCGTAGTGATAGATAACTCCAGCGCTTTTCGTATGGACCCGAAGGTTCCCCTCGTAATACCGGAAGTGAACGCCCATGCGATCGTGAAACACGGCGGGATCATCGCCAATCCGAACTGTTCTACCATCGCCCTGCTTATGGTCCTGAAACCGATCCATGATGCAGTGAAGGTCAAGAGGGTTGTAGTCACCACGTTCCAATCCGTGTCCGGCACCGGGAAGGAAGCCATCGACGAGCTCGCCAGCCAGACCGTGGCGCTCCTGAACTTCAAGGACATAGAGACGAAGGTCTTTCCCTACCAGATCGCCTTCAACTGTATACCCCATATCGACAGATTCCTGGAGAACGGCTATACCGGTGAGGAAATGAAGATGGTACATGAGACAAGCAAGATCATGGAAGATGGATCCATTGGCCTGACCGCCACCGCGGTCCGGGTCCCTGTTTTCCGGTGCCATGCTGAATCGGTCAATATCGAGACCGAAAGGAAGATCAGCGCGAACGAAGCCCGCGCCGTTCTCTCCAAGATGCCGGGCGTTATGGTGTATGACGATCCCTCCCGAAGCATCTATCCGCTTCAGCTCGATGTGACCGGGAAGGACGAGACCTACGTGGGAAGGGTCCGTGAGGATGAGACCATCAAGAACGGCCTGAACCTATGGATCGTGACCGACAATATAAGAAAAGGCGCCGCGCTGAACGCGGTCCAGATAGCGGAACTCCTTCTCCCCTAAGGTGTATTGCGTGGTATCGTACTTCATTGATACTTATCCCGTATGATCAAATTCCTCGAAAACCTCTTTGAAAAGCTTGATCGCGGATTGACTACCCGGGACAAGACCATCCTTGTCTCGATCCTGCTCGTTATCTGCATTATCGGAATTGTCCTCGCGGTGCGATATTACACCTATATTCAGAAGAATCCTGAGTTCTGCAGCAGTTGTCATTTGATGGAAGAGGCGTATACCGCCTGGAAATTGTCAGGACATCGACATATCGTCTGCCAGGACTGTCATCAACTCGGGATCATCGAACAGAACGGACTGCTCATCAAATTCGTGTTCACGACAGACCGCAAAACGCCGGAGCCGCACGGCCTGGCGACCCCCTGGACCACGTGCACCAAATGCCATTGGGACGAGGCATCACAGGGCGCCACGCATATTACGAAATCAACCGGTCATGCGAGGCACATTTCCGTAGAAAAGCTGGAATGCAGGGACTGCCATCAGAGGACGGTGCATTCATTCCGTCCAGATAAAAACGCCTGTCTTCGCTGTCACAAGGAATGGAAGATCCACGGAATGGGGATGGAAGAAGTATCCTGCATGACCTGTCATCCTTTTGCTGCAAAAAAGCCGGGTGGATTCATCCCTGATCGGGAGCGCTGCCTCTCGTGCCACCGGTCCTCCACCAGGACATCGTTTCCACCAAAGGTCCCTATGGCCCGGTTGAATTGTTACGAGTGCCATAGGCCTCACACGCGGTTAAAACCCGTAGATGAGGACTGTCTTCGTTGCCACACCCGGGAAGTTCTGAACATCAAGGATGTTCATCGTTCCGGCAGCCGGTGCATAACCTGTCATCGACCTCACCGCTGGATCGCAAAATAAGTAGTATTAAGTAGTATTATAGAGAAACTGAGGACAGGCCCTGTGAGCAATTTCATATGGGATACAATTGCACTTATTTGTAAAAAAATAGATGCAGAAAGGTGCAAAAAAAATCATAAAATATGTCTTATCCTGCAAGTATTTGTGCTACAATTCTTACCATAAATCATAAATGTAGATAAGCTATTGCTGCAAATGTAGATATGAGAGGCATAATCTGAAAGCGAGGTGGCCTATGTATAACATCGACGTTCTGGAGAAAAAGCGGCTGGAAAAGGGTTTGAGCTATACCGAGATCGCCGACACTCTTGGTAT
>ERZ1292630.625-Hain-H41-02um-R3-625-length-36192-cov-6_pt1 | contig 36192 bp, 31 predicted proteins | sample MGYA00564408_ERZ1292630 | MGnify/ENA primary metagenome ERZ1292630 (study PRJEB36523, sample SAMEA6512641) | groundwater metagenome | collected 2019-01-08 | study: AquaDiva: Metagenomics assemblies of 32 groundwater samples
CTTATATTAGGTGCCGTGGAAGGACGCATGAAGTTTGGTGCATGCGCGCTGTTTATTCCCCTTTGGGCAACTGCCGTATATGATCCGGTTTGTCATTGGGTATGGGGCGGAGGCTGGCTACAAAATATTGGTGTATTAGACTTTGCAGGTGGGACCGTTGTACACATAAATTCGGGCGCAGCCGCACTTGCTCTGGTTCTATTACTTGGGAAACGTAAGAGCGCAAATGTAAGGCCTCCTGCAAACGTTCCAATGATAGCCCTTGGTGCCGGCTTGCTCTGGTTTGGCTGGTTTGGCTTTAATGCCGGCAGCGAGTTGGCAGCTGATGGCAGGGCGGCATTTGCGTGGGTGATTACTAATAGTGCAGCTGCAACTGCTGCTTGTACGTGGGTGGTATGTGAATGGATTCATCGTGGAAAGCCTACATTATTAGGCTTGGCTTCCGGGGCAGTTGCCGGTCTTGTTGCCATAACACCAGCTTCTGGTTTTGTTGGACCTCTGGGCGCTATACAGATAGGAATTATGGCGGGAGTAGGCTGCTACTTTGCTTGTGTAAAGATGAAAGCTGCCCTTGGTTATGATGATGCATTGGACGTTGTTGGTGTACATGGTATCGGTGGAACGATTGGAGCATTTGCTACAGGACTTTATTGTACCAAGATGGTAATGGGCCCTGATGGTGTTGATGGTTTATTTATTGGATGGGGTGGTGAAGGTGCTGCGCAATTGGGTTTGCAGTGTATAGGCTTCCTGGCTTCTTGGGCATACTCTTTTGCTGCAACCATAATTGTTGGATTGGTTGTTAAAGCGACTGTAGGCTTAAGGACTACGGCAGAAGAAGAGAATAGAGGACTGGATATCACGCAACACGGTGAAGCAGCTTACCACTTAGAGTTAGAAGCCGTAAGTACACTGAGGCAATAAGCGTATCCTTGGTTAAGATGTTAATGTTTAATTTCCTGATTCTTGCTTGATCTGTTAGTGAAAGCGAGATGGAGGGTGTAGTTAAGGGGCGTTGACTATTCTTTTATAATAGTCAACGCCTTGTTTTTTTTTAATTGGGAATGTGGCTATTGAATTAACTTAAAAAACAGCTTAAATCCCCCTTTAGAAAATGGGGAAAGAGGGGGATTTAGTCTATTGCCTTTTATCTTCTGTAAGAGACTTAAATCCTCTGAGGTTATAATTACAAACAGGACATCTCCTTATAAAGAGATAAATGGCAAAAAGAAAAATAGCCCAAAATCCTGCAGTTAATAGAAAAAGTACAATATCTCCAATATCTAATTTATGAAGCCTCTTTGGAATGACAAATTTTTCACAATATGGGCAGAAAGTTTTTTTTGGATGTTTTGCAAACGAGTTGCCTGAAACAGCTTCCTTTATTTTCTTTACAGTAATCATGTTCATAAATTTTATATTTTCAATCCGAATATCTGTTGTTTTGAAATGTGCAGGTTTAAACTGTTTAAGTCTGTCACAAATTAGATTGTACTTTCTTGCGGTGAGGAGTTCTATACGAAATCCCTTTGGAGGTTTTAGATTGTAATATTTATTTATGAGAAACTGTTCTGGATTTATGAATATCTCCTTGGCAATCTTAAACCTTTTTTCAATGTTGCCTACAAACATGAGTGTTTATTTGAAGGTAAAGTAATTTACAATATGGGTAAGGTTTGCCTGGATGGGTTTGTATAATTTTATAATGTGATACGCCAGTTCACACAACACTTGCCAGTTCGTCTTTTAGTTTCTCTGCTGATGGTATCCTGTTTGATGGATCCTCCTCAAGGAGTCCTAAAATTATTTCATTCAATCTTTGCGGGATTGCATTGTTAATCTCGATTGGCTGCCGGGCTGTTTCTGCCCGTATCTTACCTGTCAATACTTCGTACAATATCAATCCAACTGTATATAAATCAGTTCTACCATCAATCTTCACCTGTTTTAGGACTGCCTTTTCACCTTTTGCATCTGTAACATCTTTCAATAAGTTATTCATCTGCTTTTGTTCAGGAGACGCATATTCAATGGTCACACCCTTTATGATATCCCCTGTCTTTACGGCTAATTCTAAATCAATTAATCCAACTGTTCCTGTGCCGGGATCCAGAATAAGATGGCCCGGTTTAATGTCTGCATGGACATATCCCTTTGAATGGAGGTATTGTAATGGTTCGGCGACACTTAAAATATATTTGATTACATTTTCCATTTCGTCTGAATCTGGCACTCCCTTCTGCTTGTAATATTCTACTAAGTCCTCACCTTCAAAATTCTGTAAGACAATGAAATGCTCATTCAATACTAATTTATCATTTTCAAATAATTCATCTCTTCCAAAATCATATCTTTTTGGAATCTGTGGATGAGAAAATTTCTTAAGCACTACAGACTCACTTTCATAACTGTAAGTAGGCGAGTACTTCATTCCGCATTCACTATCTCCTGGTTTAGACAGAACAGCATAATTTGCCCTGTGACCCGGTCTGTATTTAAAGCTTTTAAACTGATATTTTCCTAATTTAAACATAATTTAACCTAGAAATTATTTTGCATTAGTAATTCACTATTCTTTCTTTTTATATTTTTCATGGCAATTGTCACATGTTTGTTGTAATTTTTCGTATTCGATGTTCAACCTGACCATCTCTCTTGATTCAGCTGCCTCTACCACTGCAAGCGATTGGAAATGAAAAAAGGTATCTAACATGATAAAATCCTTTGGTAATTCTACTTTTCTTTTACCTGTTAATAGTAATGGGGAAGTGTTCTTTAGCAACATGGCGTATTTGCATATATCATCCCAATTTTGACTTTCGATGGAAGCTGCTAATGCATCGTCATATTCATCAAGAGACTTCATATGCATCCTGAATTTAGATGCACTTTCATAAATAGTATTGTCCTCTACTATATCCGGAACTTCCGTAATCATGTTTTCTTCATTGATAATCACTTCTTCCTTTGTCTTTTCAGTCTTTTCTTTATCATTTTCACGAGAAAGCATAAAAAGTGGTACAAGTACCATTATCAAGACTACGATGATCCAAAACCCTTTCATTTTTCGGTCTTTAATAAAAAAGGAGACTACACGGATTATTATATTATTTTCTTGATTCTATAGTAGAGGAATTTACCTCTTAAGTTTAGGTAATTAAGCCTATCATAAATATTATTTGTGGCTTAGCTACCTGCCGGATGGGCAGGGTATCTTTGTGGCGCAAATTTAAATCAACCAGTTTTGAAAGTCAATTAAACCCTGGGTAACATGAAATCCCGTGTTCATAAATATCAATACCTGAATTTTCTACACTGACAGGCACCCTGAGCCCAACGGTCTTTTTTAAAATTAAGAACACCAAATACCCAATACCTAAAGTCCAAAGCATAAGTACAACACATCCGATAAACTGAGAGAGCAGTTGCCAGCCTGAGCCTGCTATCAATCCTTTAACACCAAGATAAGAACCATCGGCAAAGATACCCACGGAGAGTAATCCCCACAGGCCATTTGCTCCGTGAACAGAGATTGCCCCGACTGGATCGTCAATCCTCAGTTTATGTTCCACATAATATAAACTTACCTTTAGTATTATGGCTGCAATAAAGCCAATTGTCACTGCAGCCCAATGTGGTACGTAGGCGCCGGATGCAGTAATAGATACACAGCCAGCCAGAGCTCCGTTGCATGCCATCACTACGTCAGATACTCCAGTGAAATAGTAAGAGATGTACAAAAGCACTACTGCTCCCGTACATGCAGCAAGAAAAGTGTTTGTTGCGATTATTGACACCCTGAGATCGGTTGCACCCAATGTGCTTCCGGCATTGAAGCCAAACCATCCAAATAACAAAAAAAGAGTTCCCAGTACTACAAAAGAGAGGTTGTGGCCATACATTATATTAGGTGTGCCATTAGGGTTGTACTTGCCAAACCTCGGACCTATCATCCATGCCCCAACCAGGGCAGTTAATCCACCAATACCATGAACCACTCCCGACCCGGCAAAATCCTTCATCCCTGAACCGAAGGGCAGGTTTGCAAGAAAGCCTCCACCCCATACCCAATGACCGTAAACAGGATATATAATTCCGCAAAGTATCGCGCTGTAAATTAAATGTGTATGGAACTTGAAGCGTTCGGCAACAGCGCCTGCAACGATTGTGGCGGCCGCCGCTGCAAACATCATTTGAAATAACCATAACTTTGATGTAGAGAAATCAAAAGAACCGAAAGAAAGGAAAAACCCACTGTAGCCAACAAGTGTATTTCCATCATCAAGTCCAGAGGCGAGATATGACCCTCCAAACATTAATGCAAAACCAAATGCCCAAAAGATTAAACCGCCAACACAAAAATCCATAAAACTCATCGTTAGATAGTTTAAGGTATTCTTCTTTTGCAGAAACCCGGCACCCAAGAATGCAAATCCTGCCTGCATATTAAATACAAGGAATCCACATAACAATGTCCAGGCAAGATCAATAGATATCTTGACTCCTCTTATGTCTCTGATTTCTGAAGTATAAATTGAGTAGCTGCTGGATATGTCAGAGGCTTCAGTTATTTGAAAGACAGTAAACAACAGGCAAACCACAATAATCGGACCATTGACCCACCATTGTTTTTTCTGTTTTATCCGGTTTAATATACTTATATCATTGTGTGGCATGGTTACAACCAAAACTTAAATAATTGAGTAATTAATAATTCCTACATGATTGTTCCTGCTCGTTACCGTCTATTATCGGGAAGTTCCGCCAAAACCATAAGGTCATGATGCTTGAGAATATGTTAAAGAGTAGTATTGGCGTAAAAAATCTTATAATCTATCTTTGCCAAAGATGATCAAACATAAAAAAGAGATCAGAAGTCTCTAAATTATATTACTATAACTCAAGACTACACTGATCTCCTTCCCTTAACATACTCAAACACTAAGATTCACTTCTCGAACATGGTTATCTTAAATTGCGGCATCACCTTGTTCACCGGTGCGGATCCTGTACACATTTGCAATATCGTAAACAAATATCTTCCCGTCGCCAATGCTTCCTGTCTGCGATTCATCAATAATGGTCTGAACTACCCTGTCTACGGCGTCATCTGAAACGACAATCTCCAGCTTTATCTTTGGTAGCAGATCTACCCGATACCTCTTTCCTCTCCAAACTTCACTAACGCCTTTTTGATTACCATGTCCCTTCATTTCTGAGACCGACATTCCCCCATAACCTTTTTCTGTAAGGGCGTCCTTGATGATATCAAACTTTTCGGGACGAATTATTGCTTCTATTTTTTTCATTAAGTATTCCTCCTTCGATTAAAAACATTACCATAAGAAATTATTTTAAAAAAAGTAAAGTCATAAGGTTTATTCAGGAACCTGTTTTACTTCTCCTCTTTTAGTTTTGCATATATCCATCTGCCAAGCTTATCGGAGTATATTTTCTCCCTGCTGGCATCCCTCGCTAAAGACTCTTCCAGTATGGCCATTTCTCTTTGTGTCACCTCTTCTTCAACCATAGTTCCTAATTGAGTCGTAAGCTCAGCTTGAGCAGGATAACATGGAGAGCCGTGTAAATGTACGTCAACTCCTTCGTATTCAATCAGTTCAGAGACACGCAGACCCATGGTGACTTTGAGTACATAGAACATAAGCGCTCCCATGCCGATAGCCCACGCCATAGCAGCAACTACACCAATAAACTGTGCCAAAAGCTGTCCACCTGAACCCGTAATCAGACCACTTACACCTCCGTACGTTCCGTCTGCAAAAATCCCAAGTGCAAGCATCCCCCATATTCCGTTGGCTCCATGTACGGCAACTGCACCGAGGGGATCGTCAATCTTCAGCTTCATTTCAACGAAGATTACTGTACCCCACATTATGGCTCCGGCTATCAATCCTATAGCTATGGCAGCCCATGGAGCCACGTAGGCACAAGGGGCAGTTATGGCGACCAACCCGGCAAGTGCACCGTTACAAGCAAGGCCTATATCTGTGAAACCAAAAATGATGTACGACATAAAGATTACACCGGTCGCGCCAGCGGCTGCCGCCAGAAAAGTATTAGTAGCAACTACAGAAATCCTGAGGTCTGTAGCGCCGAGTGTGCTTCCCGCATTGAAACCGAACCAACCAAACGCCAGAATCAAGGTGCCGACAACTACCAATGTGAGATTATGACCTGGAATAGCATTAGACGTACCGTCCGGATTGTATTTGTTCTTTCTTGGTCCTAGTACATATGCTCCTACCAGGGCGAGCATTCCGCCGATGGTATGAACAACTGCAGATCCAGCAAAATCTTTACAACCTGCGCCAAAAGGTAAAGTGCTTAACCAACCACCACCCCACATCCAGTGTCCGTATATAGGGTAGATTATACCACATACAAAAAAGCTGTAAATCAAATAAGGAGCAAACTTCATACGTTCAGCTACGGCTCCTGCAATAATAGTGACTGCCTTGGTACAAAATACCATCTGGAAAAGCCAAAGCATGATAGTCTGAACATCATAACTGCCACCGGCAAGGAAAAACCCACTGTACCCGATAAACAAATTACCGGATTCCAGGCCGGGTGCAGATCCAGAACCTCCAAACATAAGAGCAAAGCCAAATATCCAAAACACAACCGCACCGATGGTACCGTCTGCGAAACAATGCGCCATATAGCCAAGCATATTTTTGGCTTGTAAGAATCCGCCAAGCAATGCAAACCCCGCCTGCATCGAAAACACCAGGAATGCAGCAACAAGAGTCCATGTGAAGTTAATAGAGTATCCAAGACGCTCAATGCTGCCATCAGCGCCATAATCTACTGTACCACTTGGGTCACCGGCAAACACAATCTTAGAGCCAAAATAGATCAAACACGACACGCTCATAATGAAATATACAACGTTCAACCATTTTAATTTACAACTATATTTACTAAACAGCAATCCCATTTTTCCCCCTCCTTTTTAAAAAAACTCCCATATTCTCCCCTCCTCTTATATTTAAACCAGAACACAACTTTTACTGTACTGATTTTTTCATGGGCAGGTGCTTATGTTAATTAAAAATGCTATGTTACGTAAATCTACTCTATCGAATACACTTTAAATACCTCTCTACATTCGTCCAAAAACTATTTTACATTAAATTAACTTTTTGATATGATACATTTCATTACTCAAACAGACTAAACGTGAACCATCAACATCACCTCCTTTTGAGAAACAGCACCACTAATAATTACAAATTTATTTGTTTATCTATCTCATTCCATTGGCGGAAATTCAACGCTTATATTTTTAATACTTGCAACTTATTAAGCGATATTGTATTTACAGAAACAGACAAAACCGGAATCAACGTTATGTATAATATAAAGAACTACACCTTTGGTTCATTCAAAACAGTCGCTAATATGCATAAGTCAAATTATGCAATATTAGAAAATGTAGATTCTCTTGGCATAAAATCTTTAGGTATAAAATATTGTCCCCACATGAGCTTTGAAGATGAATTTTCCGTTTTACAACAACTAGATCATAAGCAGGTTCCCAAGGCTTATGATTATGGCCATGAGGCCATGTTTAAGGACAATAAGGTTGTATTAAAACAACACTTTATTGTACTTGACCATATGAGCAGTACAGATATGGTCGGTTACTTCAAGGAAAAAGCAACTCAGAATTTTTCTGGCCAAATAGAGAATATTATTAAATGTTTTATAAGCGTATGTGATCCTCTGGATTATTTACATTCCAAGGGTTACATTCACTGCGATATTAAACCCGGTCATCTGATGATGAATCCAGATACATGCACAGTTTATTTAATCGATTATGAGCTTGCAATAAAAAAATCAGGCGTTTTAAAAGGTATTAGTATGGATTATGCTTCTCCTGAACAACTTTCATTGCTGGAACAGCTAAGAAATACACCTGAAAATGTTCCTTTGGAAGCAACGGCATTTTTCTTATCCATAGATGGCAAGGCAGATATATATTCATTAGGCGCTATCCTTTATGAAATTCTAACCGGCCAAAAATGGAGCGAAACAAAACTCCCTCCAATAAATCTTAATAAATCGGTTCCTCAAAAACTGGAAGATATCGTAATGTTAACATTGGAGGAAGATCCTGATAACAGGGTTTCCACGGCAAAACAACTAAAACAATTGTTTGAAAACATTATATGAGGTAAAAATGAAATTCTTAATTATTTCAGACATTCACAGCAATCTTGAAGCTCTGGTCTCAGTTTTTTCAGAGCTTCATAATAATAATGAAAAAATAGATAGAGTTCTGATACCTGGCGACATTGTCGGATACGGTGCAAACCCTAATGAATGCTGCACTATCGTCAGATTTTTAAAGAGCGGTAAATCACCCTTGAAAAATGAAATTCAGGCAATTATTCAAGAAATAGACATTAACGATACTGACAAAAAAAACATAACTGACTATGTTTTCTCTCTTGGCAAAAAGGCTAACGTAGTAGCAGGCAACCACGACAGAGAGGTGATCGGACAGCCTTCTCTATGCAGTATTATGGCTGCTTCCGCAGCCAACGCCGCAAGGTGGACAACTAAAGTTCTCCAGAAGGCTAACGCTCGTTTTCTAAACTCCCTATGGCTTAGGAAAAAGCTAAGGAGATTTGGCATTGAATTAGTTCACAGCACACCAGATTACCCCCAAGGTTATTTATATGTAAAGAACGCTTCAACTCTAAAATATGAATTACTATATTCAAGCATAACCTTTTTCGGTCACACACACAAACCGGCGGCATATCTATATACAAAAGAAAAAAGAAACGTTTCTGCTTCTGTCTTTATTCCAGCAGACCAATTCGATAACAGGCTTATGCTGGTTGAAAGAGAATCAATGGAGAGGTTGGAAACATTCGATGTTTCATTGAATCCCGGCCAGCGTTACTATATAAATCCCGGTTCAGTCGGCCAGCCACGAGACGGCACCCCCAAAGCCTCTTACATGATTTATGATACTCTCGCAAAACAAGTTTCCTTAATGAAAGCAGCGTATAATACAGAGGCAGTAAAGAAAAAAATCCTTAAAGCCGGACTTCCGTTTGATCTGGCTGAACGCATAGTAAAAGGAATTTAATTGTTTAAATAGTAAGTTTAGCAAAATTAGTACCAAAGATCTAAATCAGAGTATATTGATTTCAAAAAAATTGTATAACTTTAGATAGAATTTATTGGTTAGCTATAATAATTCGACGCAAATATGCCCAAGGCTATATGTTTGAAGAGCTTATGCAAGTGAATGTACGGCGTCATACCCGCAAAAAATTGAATAAAAACAATATGCTGAATTTTCCAGTTTGTTTATTATAGGATAAATTGCTAATATGGTCTAAAAATAATTGGCACATATAAGCCAATAGTTAGTCAAACGTTATGCTGACCCAACTACCACACTGATCTCTTGACCCTAATCGTTATCAGTAACCAGTTAACCATCCTACAGTATTTTGTATTCCACCTTTACGTATTCCTCTTCGTGTTCCAACACTACCAACTCAAAACGCCTCCAACATATTGACAAAGTGGATTCGTTTATGTATAAATGCAAATCCAACCTGCATGATGAAGCAAATACTAACCGTTATAATTTAGGAAATGTTGGTGTGAGCATCGCTCTGAAACCACAGGGGATTTCTTAATGTCACAGATATTTATTTGCTATAGTCGTCAAAGTCAAGATATAGTCGAAGTACTGGCAAAGGATATCGAAGATTTAGGACGTGATGTCTGGTTTGACAAAGAGTTGAAAGGCGGACAGGCGTGGTGGGATCAAATATTGGAAAGAATTCGCGAATGTGACATATTTGTCTTTGCTCTTGCACCAGAAACGTTAGACTCTCAAGCCTGTAAACTAGAACGCAAATATGCCTCAGACCTGCGTAAAACGATATTACTCATTATGGTGGCTGATGGAGTACCCATTAAGCTTTTACCACCTGATTTGTTTGAGATTCAGTATGTGGATTATCGACGTCAGGACAAACAATCGTTTATATCATTAATCAAGGCTATTGAAGCTCTGCCTGCTCCTCAACCGCTTCCTGAACCACTACCTGAATCACCCGAAGTTTCTAATTTATACTTAGGTAACATCAAAGACATCAAAGATAGGATCGACACAGAAGAGACTTTAAATTTTGAGGAACAGTCTGCACTGGTGTTAAAACTTAAAGATGTCTTGCGTAAGGTTGATGACCACAATGAGTTACGCGATTTATTAGAATTAATTAGAAAACGTGATGACCTAAATATTAATGTTGCCAAGGAAATTGACGATGTACTTGCCAGAATTACGGTAGCTTCACGTGATCAAAATAAGGCTAGAAATGAACCAACAATTGAAACTTTGGAAAAGACAGCAGTATTTAGAAGCGAACCCACAAAACTCTCACGAATTGAAATTCAGACCGTGCTTGTTGATAAAGATTTATACGATTATAGATTGAATTCAGAAGGCAGTGGTTTTAAAAACGATTATGAGGTATTGGGAAATGGTAAAGTGGTATTAGATCATGCCAGTGGTTTAATGTGGCAACAGTCAGGTTCTGACAAGCAGATTTACTATATTGAAGTACAGTCTTATATAGAAGTATTGAATCGTCAACGATTTGCTGGGTATACTGATTGGCGTTTACCTACCTTGGAGGAAGCAATATCTTTAATGGAACCGAAAAAAAATATAGATGGGTTTTATATTGACACTGTGTTTGATAAGAAGCAGCGTTGGATTTGGACGTCTGATAAACCCAGTGATCCATCTTCATTTTTGTTATCGAGCGCCTGGGTTGTCTATTTCGGCCTCGGTGGTTGCTCCGACCTCGATGTCGCCGGCGTCAATATCTATGTCCGTGCAGTTCGTTGAGGATAATCATTTGAATATTTGGTTATTTGAATCATTTGATTCTTTATTTCTCTCTTGAGAAGTTAACGTATAATGATGAGACAAACACAGTCATTTATCGTTTTAAGAAGAAACATAATGGTAATGAAATAATCAAGAGCTTTGGTAACATGACATTCCGTGTTCATATGCATCAATCCCTGCAATTTCTTCTTTGATTGGCACTCTAAGGCCGATAGTCTTTTCTAAGAGAAAGAAGATCAAAAACCCAACACCAAATGTCCAGACAATAAGTGTTACACAACCAATTAATTGAGCCAGGAGTTGCCAGCCTGAACCTGTGATAAGCCCTTTAACCCCTAAATATGAACCATCAGCAAATATACCAACGGAAAGTAGTCCCCAGAGTCCATTTGCTCCATGCACTGCAATAGCCCCAATAGGATCATCAATCCTTAGTTTGAATTCAACAAAATATAGACAACTTCTCAATATAAATCCGGCAACTATGGCTATGACAACTGCAGCCCAGGGGGGTATATACGCGCCTGAAGCCGTAATAGCAACACATCCCGCCAAAGAACCATTACATGCCATAGTAATATCAGATTTTCCGGTTGCAATATATGAAACGTATAAAAGAGTTATTGCGCCTGTAATTATAGCCAGAAACATATTTACCGCGATTACTGAAATACTAAAATCCGATACTGATAACGTGCTCCCTACATTGAAACCGAACCAGCCAAATATCAAAAATAAGGTTCCCAATATTACATAAGACAAATTGTGGCCATGAATTATGTTTGGCGTGCCATCGCTATTATACTTCCCGAACCTTGGGCCAACCATCCATGCTCCCACTAATGCAACCATTCCTCCCATACCATGAACTACCCCGGATCCGGCGAAATCTTTAAATCCTGCACCTATTGGAAGATTTGCAAGCCAACCTCCGCCCCACACCCAGTGGCCATAAATAGGATACAGGATACCACAGAGCAGAACGCTGTATAACAGGTGTGCATGGAGTTTAAAGCGTTCAGCAACGGCGCCGGCAACAATTGTACATGTAGCACACGCAAACATCACTTGATACAGCCATATTGCTAACGTATAAAAGTCATGTGCATTTCCCATAAGGAAAAATCCGCTAAAGCCTATAAATGAATTTCCCTTATCAAGACCTGATGCGAGAAATGATCCTCCAAACATTAGTGCAAAACCAAATGCCCAATAGATAAAGCTGCCAACACAAAAATCCATATAAGTCATTGTTAGATAATTTAATGTATTTTTCCTCTGAAGGAATCCAGCTCCTAAAAATGAAAAACCAGCCTGCATATTAAAGACAAGGAATGCGCATAACAATATCCATGCCAGATTAAGAGAACTCTTTATCCCTTTTGAATCTTCTGTATTAGTTGTGATGCCGGTAGGATCGCCAGCTTCTGCTGATTTCAGAATAACAAACAACAGCAAAGTTGCAAAAATTGGGAACAAGACACTCTTTACAATGTTACACTTTCGCAATTTTTTTATCATAATTGACCCTGAGGATTGAGATAATTCTTTTTATTTCACTAATCAAATGCACCATCCTTAAGCCTTACATCCATCCTGAACCAGTCAGAAAAGCTAAAAAAGTTCAATTATTATCAGGCCTTATTAAGTTATTACAATAACATTGTGTTGCAATAACCATATAAAATGTTTATTAAAAATAATACAAACATTATAACCACTTTTAGATGCTCAAAAGATTTTATCTCCTTTTTCGCCAGTTCGAATCCTGTGAGCATCCGCCACATCAAAGACAAATACTCTTCCATCTCCAACTGTCCCGGTTTTGGCTTCGTCAACAATTGTTTGTATTACTTTCTCACAATCTTTATCGGGAACAACTAACTCAATCTTTATCTTTGGTAATATATCTACTCGATATCTCTTTCCCCTCCATACTTCACTTACACCTTTATAATTACCATGGCCCTTTACTTCTGACACCGACATTCCATCATAACCTAAATCAGACAACGCATCTTTTATGATCTCAAATCTTTCAGGACGAACAATTGCTTCTATTTTCTTCACAGGTTTTCCCTCCTTTGCTAAAAAGGTTCTTATATAATATTAGTATTATTTTATTTAAAATGTGTGTTCCTGCTATGGATATTTTCTCCATTTATTTTATTCTGGCTCCGGGCCAAATGCCGGGCCAGCAGCTTCAAACCGATAACATGGAGTACCATGAAGATTTACATCCAGACCTGTTAATTCTACTCTTCTTGACACCCTTATTCCTATAGTAATTTTAAGCACAAAGTACATTAGACAACCTAGACCGCCAGCCCATGCAATAGCGGTAATGCATGCAATGAATTGTGATAATAACTGTCCACCGTTTCCCGTAATTAAACCAGAAACTCCTCCATACGTGCCATCAGCAAAGACGCCTATAGAAAGCAAACCCCAGAGACCATTTGCGCCATGAACTGATACTGCGCCAAGGGGATCATCAACTTTAAGTTTGCGTTCCACAAACCACACTGATGTTACATATACTACTCCTCCTAAAAACCCTATTGAAACTGCAGCCCACGGCGCAACATAAGCGCATGATGCTGAAATGGCAACAAGGCCGGCCAGAAAGCCGTTACATGCCTCACCTATATCCGCAGCGCCGGTTTTCAGGTATGAATAATAAAGTACTGTAACCGCTCCCATTGCCCCGGCGATAAATGTATTCGCGGCTACTACGGAAGCTCGCAAATCTCCTGCAGCCAGTGTACTGCCAGCATCATAACCCAACCATCCAAATGCCAGGAGTACTGTTCCAAGAATCATATAACCTACATTATGACCTGGTATAAATCCTGGAGTGCCATCCTCTTTATATTTACCAATCCTTGGCCCCAGGAAATAAGCGCCAACAAAGGCTATAGAGCCTCCAATCGCGTGAACCACACCTGAACCAGCAAAATCCCTTACACCAACGCCGAATGGGAGATTGAACAACCATCCTTCTCCCCATATCCAATGGCCATATAAGGGATAGATAACTGTATATATAAAGAAAAATGAAATGACATAAGCGCTAAGCTTCATTCTCTCGGCAACAGCGCCAGCTATTATGCTGCCTATAAATGTTGCTACAACAGCCTGAAATAGGAACAACATTACTGTTCTTACGTCATAAGCTTCACCCAATAATAAAAAGCCGCTCCAGCCGATGAATGAATTGCCTCCACCCAAATGTCTGCCTAAGAATTCAAATCCTCCAAACATAAATGCGAACCCTGCGGCTAAGTATATGAGGGCACCAAGAGTGGTAGCAAGAAAACAATGGGTCATGTAACTCAATACATTCTTTGCCTGCAGGAACCCGCCTAAAAATATGAATCCTACCTGCATGAACAGTATCGTGAAACCAGTCAATAAAACCCAACTAAAACTTTCTGACATATCTACGCCTCTAAAGTCCAGGGCAAATGTATGTTCACCTGTTGGGTCACTGGCCCATGAAGTCTTCGCTCCAAAACAGATGAGAAACATCACGAATATAACCACTGACAAAATATGCTTCCTTTTCAATATATTATATAAATAACCCACCATTCCCCTCCTTTTCTATAAATAATAGGTATAAAAATAACTATATATGATTTAGCAAACCTTAATGTGAATGATTATACGCATTGGAAAGATGCTTTTACTATCAAAATTATGAACTTATTTTCTAAAAAGCCATTTGCTATAATAATAAAAACCAAATTTTTACATAAATTGAGTGACTCATTCCTGAAGCAATTAGTAAATTACACTACTTACTTTAAGGTTACGGCTGCCTAAATTTTCTAATTTAGGTTATATCTATCCGGATTTTGTATGGATGTAGTTTGGTTTATTTGTTATAAAAAAAGTGTTTAATTCATATTTTCTCAGTATCGTCTATATTACTAAGTTACCTTAGTGCTTGGATTTGTTACAGTCTTGCTACTCTATAAGTTATGTAATAGATCATTTTCATAATATTTTAGACTTAAATAACAAATGGTACAACTAAAATCAAGCACAAATTGGACACAAATTGAGTGACAGAATTGGCTTATTGACCTGAATTATTTGTAATTTTTGTCACGTCATTTAATTCGATTCTATTTTATGCAACGGCTGTTATCCATTTCAATTCTATTTAACACAAAAAAAGCTTTCAAAAAGGATTGAAATTACTTTATAATGCTATCGATCTTTAAAAACATGTAACGTGTTGTTCCCAAAATTATGTACAAAATAAGGGATTATAGATTCAATAAATTTAGTGTAAGTCCCCATCTGCACAAGTCAAATTACGCTGTATTAGGTGGCAAACCAATGCTCGGCATAAAATATCATCCACACTTTGATTTTGAGCATGAATTTTCCATATTACGTGAGTTAAATCATGAGAGCATTCCTAAGGCTTACGATTTTGGGCGAGATACCCTATTCGAAAATGAAAGATTCATAATTAATCACTACTTTATTGTGCTCGACCATATGAGTGGTATCGACTTAGTTGATTATTTTAAAGGGAAAATGGCCTATAATTTCCTTAATCAATTAGATAATATAATTAAATCTTTTTCGAGTCTTTGTAAACCGCTGGATTATTTGCATTCAAAAGATTATATACACTGTGATATTAAACCAGGCCACTTGATGTTAGATCCAGAGACTAACACAGGTTATTTGATTGATTACGAGTTTACAATAAAGAAAACAGGGATCATACAAGGGCAAAGCAAAGGCTACGTTTCGCCAGAGCATGAAGCATTTGTTCAATATCTGATGAGCCTTCCGGAAGACGTCTCTCCTGAAACAATTACACCTGACATTGCGCTTGATGAAAGGTCAGATATATATTCTTTGGGCGCAGTTATGTATGAAGTCTTAACTAACAAAAATTGGAAGGAATCAAAGATCCCTCCAAGAGACATTAATGATTTAATTCCCAAAAAATTAGAAGATATCATAATGGCAACATTGGAAGAAGATCGATCTAAAAGGATTTCCACGGCAAAGCAACTAAAACAATTATTAGAAAATCTAATATGAGGTAAAAATGAAATTCTTAATTATTTCAGATATTCACAGTAACCTGGAGGCATTAGCCTCTGTGTTTTTAGACCTTTACAATAACGACGAAAAGATAGATAGAGTTTTGATACCTGGCGATATTGTCGGATACGGTGCAAACCCCAATGAATGCTGTACTATCGTCAGATTTTTAAAAAATGGGAAAACATCTTTGAAAAATGAAATTCAAGACATTATACAAGAAATTGATATTGATGATACTGACAAAAAAAACATAACCGACTATATTTTATCTATGGGTAAAAAGGCAACCATAATAGTAGGAAACCATGACAAAGCCGTTATCGGTAAACCTTCGTTAGTTAGTGAAATGATTGCTTCAGCAAATAAGGCTGTAATGTGGACGACTAAGGTTCTACAAAAGGAAAACGTACGGTTCCTTAAATCCCTATGGTTTAGAAAAAAGTTAAGAAAATTTGGTATTGAATTAGTTCACGGTACACCTGTTTATCCACAGGGTTATCAATACTTAAAAAATGCATCAACTTTAAATTATGATTTACTGTATTCAAGCGTAACCTTTGCCGGTCACACTCACAGACCAGCAGCGTATAAATATACTAGTCAAAAAAGAAACATTGCTGCTTCTGTCTTCATCCCTATAGACCAGTTCGATACCAGACTTATGATGCTTGAGAGTAAATCAATGGTAAGAGTAGAGGAATTCAAAATTACATTAAATTCTGGCCAACGGTACTACATAAACCCCGGTTCAGTCGGCCAGCCACGAGACGGCACCAAAGCCTCTTATATGATTTATGATACTCTCTCAAAACAGGTTTCCTTAAAGAAAGCAACGTATAACACAGAGGCAGTAAAGAAAAAAGTCCTTAAAGCCGGACTCCCATTTGAACTTGCCGACCGCATAGTAAAAGGAATTTAATAAAAAGTTATAAGATGCGATTCTTAATCATTTCAGATATTCACAGTAATCTTGAAGCCCTGGCGTCTGTTTTTCTAGATCTTCATAATAACAGTGAAGAAATAGACAGAGTTTTGATTCTTGGCGACATTGTCGGCTACGGAGTAAACCCCAATGAATGTTGCGCTATAGTCAGATTTTTAAAGAACGGTGAATCTTTGTTGAAAAAAGAAATACAAACAGATATTCAGAAAACCGACATAGATAATACTGATAAAAAAAATATAATTGACTATATTTATTCTCTTGGCAAAAAGGCCGATGTAATAGTAGGCAACCATGACCAACGGGTCATTGGTCAGCTGAATACTGTAATGGCTTATGCAGCAGGTCTCTCTATAAACTGGACAAAGAAAGTTATCCATGAGGATAATATTCGTTTTCTTAATTCTCTATGGCTTAAAAAAAAGCTATGGAGATTCGGCATTGAGCTGGTGCACAGTACTTCTGTTTGCCCTCGAGATTTTAAATATGTAATGAATTCAACAACTTTAAATTACAGTTTACTGCATTCAAAGATAACTTTTGCCGGTCACACACACAAACCGGCGGCATATTTATATACAAAGCAAGAAAGAGACGTTTCTGCTTCTATTTTTATCCCAAAAGACCAACTTGATAAAAAGCTCATGTTAGTCGAAAGAGAGTCGGCGGAGAGACTGGAAGCATTCGATGTTTCCTTGAATCCCGGCCAACGTTATTACATAAATCCAGGTTCAGTTGGTCAGCCACGGGACGGTATCCCAATGGCCTCCTACATGATTTACGATACTTTAACAAAAAAGGTCTTTCTGGAAAAAGCAGAGTATAACACTGTGGCAGTAAAGACAAAAGTTCTTGAAGCCGCTCTCCCATTTGATCTTGCTTATCGCATAGTAAGTGGAATTTAATTTTGTAAACCTTATTTTAGTAGAGTTAGTGCCAAAATCCTAAATCACGTAGCGAGTTAATATTCAGAAAATATTGTGTAATTTGGGTATAGATTATTTGTCAGATAGCGGACATATATTGAAAAGTATTTAATGCCTTATACTTAAAGGGTTTGTGCTAACATGCCGGAAGTTTGTATCGATATAATATTGTACAAAATTAATTTATTGAATTGTTTGATTTGTTTATAATTTAATAAATTGTTAGCATAGTACTAAAATAATTGTCAGATTTCAGCCATAGATTTTAATTTATTGGTGCTACATTAAATTATGAAGATACCCACTTTCATGAAAAAAAATGATCTAATTACATTTCTGTCTTCGTTGAGCCTCAGTATTGTTATCACGTTATTTGTTTCAAATACATTGTATGCAAGGACAGAGGTGCTTTTCTCACCAAAAGGGTCGATTAAAGATACCATAATAAAAACTATAATTTCTTCAGAAGAGACAATAGATATCGCAGCCTTTACGTTTACGGCAGGTGATATAGCAGAAGCGTTATATAATGCAAAAGAGCGGGGAGTAAAGATAAGAATTATAATTGATCAGAAGCAAGATAAAGAGCGTTACCAGGTATTAGAGTTTTTAAAGGAGGAAGGTTTCGATCCGCAATTTCTTAAAGGAAATATTGGGGGATCTATGAACAATACATTTGCGATATTTGATGGTAAACTCCTTGTAACAGGTTCGTATAAGTGGACGGAGTATGCTGAAAAATTTAATTATGAGAATGCCATTTTTATTGATGAATCAGAAGTGATAGAAGAATATGAGAAAGAGTATGAATCGTTGTACGATAAAAGTATCGTACAAAAGGCCAGACGGTTGGAGCAAACAGAACCCCAAATTGCTGCGTCTGGAGCGGGAACAGTATCAGGTTCAAGCATGAGCAGATCACAATCAGTACCTGGGAATGTAAGTAAGGCGAAAGAAGAAGGAGAGAAGGATGTCATTTCTGATGATAATATTGCAGCATCTTTTGCAGGAAAAGGCGATAAGCATATAACAACGCTTGAGGACAAGAAGCAGGTAGAAAATGTGGGTGAATTACAAAAGCCGTTTTTAAATATAACTTTTATTGAATTTGATAAGATTTTTGGCAATAAAAGTGAACTCAAGAAGTCAGAAAAGAAGCGTTTATGGAAGGATAAATATGAAGGAAAATATATACGATGGACCGGGAGAGTCGGCTATAAGGGGATTGCCGTTTATGACTGGAATAAAGTTGGTATAAGGCATAAAGATAGTAATATAGATGTTAATTTAAGGTTTGATTATACGAAACAGAAAAAGGTATTACGATTGAATGTTGGTGATGTGATAACTTATACAGGCAAGTTAGTTTCACTGCGTAGTTTATTTTCACAATACAGGCTTGATGATGTAGATGTCTTACAGGTAAGATGATTATTTAGTTTGACGTAATTGTCAAATATTAATAAGGTATGGTAAGAAGTTCATCGGTAAGTAAGTTAGTGCATACTTAAATTGAGTTGTTTACTCCTGATTATCCGCCAGTCTTTGTGGTAGGCCAAAAAGAACTTTTGGGTAAACCTACCAAACAAATCGTCGGGCCAGCCCCGCCCGCACATACAATCCGTACGGACGGGTACCCGCTATCATTAGTCTACGTTATTTCAAGAAAATATTAGTTAACTTAACAAACGGAGGCTAAAGCCCTTCCTTGCGGCTATAACAAATTTCTAAATTTATGATATAGCAATGTAAATTACAAAAGCTGCGAAAACACAAGCTCCTCCTGCTGCAAATAAAAGTAGGGACCACGTGAGATAGGCTTTCAAAGCACCTACCACACCCGTAATCTGAGCCGTCGAGAGGTTGTCACCAGGATTAATTTTAAGACCGCAGAAAGGTTTAGCTCCTACTATGCCTGCTATGAGTACTAATAAACCACCTAATGCACCGAGTGTCTGTATGAGTAATAACATTTCCTTTTCCCCCTCCGATAAAAAGGTAAAGACTTACACAAAATGTATAAGTCACAATTAAATTAAAATTCAATTTCAAAACTACTTTCATGATGTGCGCTAATAGTTATGTAATCTAATTACCCCCATTTCTTTAATATATGTACTTAATTTAAAAAATATAATTAAGTTTTAATTTTTCGAGCAAACTAGATTTACAACTAAGCCCAAGTATGTATGCCATGTCTGATGTGAAGGCAGCATTATGAAGTAAAATGAATTTTAAAGCAAGTACAAAATTGACAAAATTTGATTCAATTAAGGACATATCATCGAGTAGATCGATTGGCTGTCTTATTGAATTATAATAGGTTAAAGCAAAACAGTGCCTACAATTACGTTTAGCAAATAACAAATAAATGCCTTTTTCAAATAATAAGGCGCTGCCACCCGCAGTACATATGAAGGATTAAATTTGGATATTATAAAAATTACAAAAAAACAAGTAATATTTACATTGTTCATTCCATCTAATAATTTTTTCCTGATCAGGGTCAAATATTGGGTGTTGCTCTAAGGTAATGGTAAGCATACACTTAAAAGCACCTGCCTGTCATAATCTTTCCCTATACCTGCGTGCGGCATGTCTATTGCGCTATTCTAATTGTATACCATACAAAAATCTGAAGTATGTTGACAGCTATTTATGGTTTTCGTTTTTTAACAGTAATATTTTGAAGGGAGGTAGAGATGAAGAAATTATTGATTTGTATCGCTATGATGCTTTTGTTTACAAATCCTGTTTTCGCAGAGAGCGAACTTGGCAAAGTTAAAGACAATGGAGTTTCTGCTGAGAAGAATGAACAATCCGATGAAAGTACTTTTCGCCATTTTAAGAATGGAATGAATAGTAGTCTGTTGAGCTTGGTGTATACTCCTATAAAAGTGAATATAGCAGTGATTGGAGGAGTAGTTGGTGGACTGGCATATCCACTCAGCGGGTTTAATGCTAATGTATCAAAAAAGATATGGTCTACTTCAATGGGCGGCACATACCTGATAACTGAAGATATTCTTACAGGAGAAGAAGATCCAGAGTTATTCTTTTCAAAGGCTAAAAAAACAAGAAGGTGATGTGGCCAATTTCAATTTTTGAAAATTATTATTACTGAAAATGCAAAAAGTTCTTATCTGTGACCCTGACGAGTTGTTTAGATGCAATTTAAGGAGTGTGCTTGAATTAAAAGGGTTTTGCATACAAGAAGCCTCCAGGCCGGGCGAAGCCGTAAAGTATATACTGAAAGAAAGATTTGATGCAATTGTCTTTAATTTACAATCAAATGATATAAACGGTACACAGATATTTTCAGTAATAAAGACGATAGATTATAAATTACCGGTTATTGTTGTTACTGATAGTAACGAGCCTTTATCTTCTGTGTCTTCTATTATCCACGAGTCATTTAGATTGTTTCAAAAACCGGTCGATCGTAATGAAATAGAAGAGGCAATTCTTGAAGCGGTCAGGGTGAAAGCAAATGATAAATGATATATTTCGACTTAAGCTGCTGGAAGGAATCAGATTAATATGGAGAAAAAACAAAAGATAATTTTAGTAACAGGATCAACAGGTTTTCTCGGAAGCGCTGTTACGCGTAGACTTTTAGTTTCAGGTTATAGGCTAAGGTTGTTGATAAGAAAAAGAGATAATGATATTTTGACAACATCATTTGGGCGGGAAGGTGCGATTAAGGAGCTTATTCTGGGAAATCAGTTTGACGAACACTTACTGGAACAAGACAGTATGGCTGGCGACCGGGTGGGTGCAGATGAATCGCTATATGATCTGTTTTTAAGCAATGTAGAAATATTCGAGGGAGATATAACGTCCAGGGATTTAGGGTTAGAGAAAAACGAGTACAAAAGGTTGTGTTATGAGGTAGATGAAGTCTTTCACTGTGCTGCAGCGACTCACTTTGAGAATCAACGAGCAGACGAGCTTGTGATAGTAAACGTCAAAGGAACGGAAAACATGCTGCAGTTTGCTGACTCTGGTAAGCAAAAGAGGTTTCATTATATCAGCACAGCGTATGTGGCCGGCAAACAGGATGGCATTATTTATGAAAATGAGATGGTGAATGAACCACTATTTAATAATGAGTATGAAAGGAGTAAATTCATTGCCGAGCAAGTTGTGATTAAGTATGCAAAAAGCAATGAAATCCCTTATACGATATACCGCCCGAGCATAATAGTAGGAGATTCTAAAACTGGGGTTACTTGTAAATTTGATAATCTATACACTTTTGCAAAGGTTTTATTCAATATTAGAAATGCTTTAACTAATCACAAAAGTGAGAATTTAAACGATATTACCGTAAGGGTGCCCGGTGTTCCGGATGCACTGATTAACCTGGTGCCTGTAGATTATGTTGCGGATGCCATAGTTGCAATCTTAAAAGAGAAACAGCCTGCTGACAAAATCTTTCATATCACAAATCCAAACCCGCCTGAACTCAGTGAATTAAGGGATTTGTTAATGCACGTCCTGGGAATCAACGGAATAAATGTGTTAATTGATGGACAACTGGAACATGAACGTTTGAGTACAATGGAGAGATTATTCCTTCGTCAGACAAGGACTTATTATTCTTATCTATTTAGTAGATTGCGATTTGATTGCAGAAATACTCAGAGTGTATTGAAGCGTGCAGGTATTACTTGCCCTGTTATTACAAAGGATTTAGCCAAGGTAATAGTCGATTTCGCTATCTCTCACAATTGGGGGGATAGAAAACGGCTTGCGCTACAAAAAGCTGAAATGGTTTAAAAACAACTGGATTTCTTCAGAAAGGGAGGTAATACCACCTGCTTTCGCAGGGAATCCATTTTCATGTTTCGCTGTGTTGCAGAGTAACATAGCGTTTGATTTGAGGATACAATCAATGAATTATAATAATAAATGCCAGACGAGTGACATAAAGCCAAGAAACATTGAAAACCGGCCTGAGATTACAAATGAAATAACTCATGTAGAATATTTTGAAGAGTTAATTTTTGCCAGAGTGAACTTGTGTTCACTGCCCAGGATTGAGAGTCTTAACACTGTTATCAGATTTGACATTGAGGGAGACAATACCGGTAGTTGGTCTATTGTTGTGGAAAGAGGACTTTTAAAGCGTGTTGTAAGAAATTACTCTGATACTAGCCCCTTGTCTGATGAAGCTGTGTTAGTACCTGCATCAACATTTCGAATGGATGGTGAAACATTTATGTCTATTATAAAAAGGGAAATTACGCCGCAACAGGCGTTTTTCAGGAAAATGGTTCAGATTGAAGGCGACGTAACAATTGCCCTTAAGATGAACGTTTTGGTTAATTATTTTTAGGACATAAATTAGCGACAGAAAGGATCTAATTTATATGGAAAGCATTGCCAGTATGATACTGAAATATCGTATATTGTTTTTTGTCCTGATAGGGCTTTTAACGGGGTTCTTTGGATATTATGCAATTAAAGTGGAGACTGATAATTCCATTGAGGTTTGGTTAAAACAAGACGATCCAAAACTAGATTATTATTATGACTTCATAGAAAAGTTTGGAGAGGAGGAGTTTCTTATAATTGCAATTGATGGTTATAATCTTTGTGGCGATAAGGATATTAAGTTAATTAATAATATTGCAACGAGGCTTGAGGAGGTTAAGGGGGTCAGGAATGTAATTTCCCTGGCAAGTGTTTACAAGGATAAGTTATCGGCTCCATACTTTAAAGAAATTATGAAGAAGAACAATACGAGATCTGTCCTTGATGTTTTCAAAGAAGAGGTTTTAAGTGACTATATGTACGTTAATAACGTGATATCAAGTGATGGCGAAACTACTGCAATTATAGCTACAGTGGCAAAGGGGTCACCGGAATCAAGGATGAAACTGGTGAAAGAAACCAGGGAAATAATTAGGACCGCAGGAATTGAGACGGAAAATGAATCATCCCAATCATTATTAAAGAAGGGAATGGTGGGGGTGAAAAGATCACCAAAAGATTATTTTCTGGCAGGCCCATCTATCGTAAATGCAGAACTGAATCGAATGTCGCAAAAGGATATGAGGACTTTCACTCCCGTAATGTTTGCCGTAGCGCTCGTCATACTGGTAACACTGTTCAGGAATATTTCCGGCGTATTAATTCCTGCTATAACAATCAGCATTAATATTATATGGGCTGTTGGTTTGTTTGTGATTTTTAATAATAAGACGAATATGGTTTCAGGAATGATTATACCTCTTATCTTCATAATTTCAATGGCAACTACTGTGCATATCCTTAACAGGTTTTATCAGGAAGTTAAGCTTACTGGAGACAGCCGAAAGAGCACACTGGAAACAGTCAAACATATATGTGTGCCTAGTTTTTTAACGTGCTTAACTACTGCAATTGGCTTCCTTTCATTGATGGTTAGTGATGTAACACCTGTAAAAACTACGGGTATATTTATGGCGGCAGGAATAATGATGGCTTTCTTTGTGTGTATAACCCTTGTTCCGGGCATCCTCTCTCTTTTGCCAGGATGGATGAGTAGTCCTTCCGTAAACATTCAAAAAGATGATGGGACAAGCAATAGAGAATTTCGTGGTATATATGGGTTTATAGGCAGGTTTGTTAAAAAGAATACTATTTATATCTTTACTCTGAGTTTAGTATTTGTTGGTTTTGCAATTTACGGAATCACAAAGACAAGAGCTGAATCAAACGTCTTCGAGTCATTTCCTGAAAGTAGTGAGATATCGAGATCAACGAAACACATTGAGCAAAATTTGATGGGTCTTCTTCCCATGGAAATTGTCATAAACGCAGTAAATGCCGGAGGTGTTTTCCAACCGGAAGTCCTTGCTAAGATGGAAAACTTGCAGGATTATTTAAAAGAAATACCTGAGGTTACAAAAAGTATGTCTGTAGCGGATTATGTGAAAAATCTTAACGAGTTACTGAACAAAGATAAGCTGAGCAATCAACTGATAACAAAGGCTAAGGCAATTGATTACGTAAAGCTGGCTTCACTGCATGGAGACAATATAGTCAAAAGCCTTTACACAGAAGATTACAATGAAGGGCGGGTTACTGTAAGAATGAAAAACGTTGGTTCTTCCAGATATCAGGATATAGTAAAGAATATTGAAGGATTTATTAAGGAGAATTTTCCTTTAAGTATAGGTTGTACGATTACGGGCATAGTGCCTCTCCTTATGGATATGCAGGGATACCTGATCGAGAGTCAGATAAAGACGTTTACGCTTGCTTTTATCTTGATTTTCATATGCATTGCATTGCTGTTAAAATCAGCACGGATTGGCATGATAAGCATGATACCCAACCTGATTCCAATTGCTATTACACTGGGTGTTATGGGATATCTAGGCATACATCTGGATGTTGCGACAATTATGATTGCGAGTGTGGCAATAGGCATTTCAGTTGATGACGCGATCCATTTTCTATACCGTTTCAAGAGTGAATTAAAAAAAGACGGGGATTATTACCTTGCAATACAACGAACGCTCTCCTGCGTCGGCAGGGCGTTGATTTTTACTACCGTTGTTGCAACATGTGGATTTCTTATTTTTTGTCTATCGAGCTTTAAGCCCATTCAATATTTTGGATTACTGACCGGCATAACAATGATAAGCGCTTTAGCCGCAGACCTGTTTATATTGCCTTCATGTATTTTACTTTTTAAACCAAAATTTAATTAATTCCACATTAAAGGTGGATGAAGCGAGGTTGATGTGTAAATGTTAAAGCTAAAAGAAGAAGTTGATTCATTTCAATTTCAGAATTCAAAGTGGTTTGGCTTGTCGCCTGATGAATGGCTGCCGGTAGTTATCTCCATACACTTTGATCCTCACCATGGTAGTAAATACTGGCTCGATAAAGAGGAAGAGTTGGGGATTAATGCAATAAAAGAGATAAAGGTTCTTGATGATTTGAAGATTCTCGGGCCAATGTGTGAAGATGATTTGAGAAGATACCCGATTGAACATTTCATCCCAAAGATATTCTTAAAACGGAAAAATGATTTTATTCTAGGTGAAACAGCAGGTACTACAGGCAGGCCCAAAGTTACTGCCTACTGCAGGGAAGAGTTTCATGCCGCTTTTGTTGACTGGTTTGTTTTTGTTGCCGGAATGCGGGTTTTCCCAACAGGAGGCAACTGGTTATGGATTGGGCCAAGTGGCCCACACATAATTGGTAAGGCAGTAGGACATGTCGCAAACAGAATGGGGAGCATGGATCCTTTTTCTATAGATTTTGACCCGAGGTGGGCAAAGAAGCTGCAGCCTGAATCAATCGGAAGCAAGCGTTACCTGGAACATGTCCTGGAGCAGGCGTTGGATATCTTAGAGACACAGGAAATAGATGTCTTATACACCACGCCACCTGTTCTTGATGCATTAGCCTTACGGATGAGCGCTCAAAAGCGAATGTCTATCAAAGGGGTGCATTACGGAGGTATTTCAATAGGAAAAGACGCATACAAGAGGTTCAAGGAGGAATATTATCCGGAAGCAGTTCACATTTCCGGATACGGTAATACACTCTTTGGCCTATGCCTGGAAATAGAAGCGTCGTTTGCATATGACCTGGATTACTATCCACTTGGGCCAAGGATGGTAGTAAAGGTAGTTGCAATGGATGAAAGCAATAGGCCAGGTTGTGAGCGTTTATCAAAGGAAGTTGATTATGAGGAAGAAGGGCAGGTGGTATTTCACAGGCTTGATGAATGCTTTTTTATACCAAATATGTTTGAACGTGACAAAGCTGTTCGTATACCACCAACTCAGACGGCAATAGATTATGGTATTACTCAGGATGGTGTCAGGAATCCAGATATTTTAGTAAAGAATGAGAAAATAGTAAAGACGGGATTATACTAAAGTAAATTCCAATACAAAAATCCCCCTTAGTCCCCCTTTTAAAATCTCCTTGCATCCCCCTTTAGAAAAGGGGGAAAAGAGGGGGATTCAGGGATGGATTACTCAATTCATTTAGAAAGGTATTTATATGAAACTATCACAGACTAAAGTAGAGTTGCTCGCCCCTGCCGGCAAATGGGAAGTCTTAGGGGCTGTAATAGATGCAGGGGCGGATGCGGTCTACCTTGCAGGTAAACGGTTTAATATGCGCATGCATCGATCTGATTTCAATTTTACGAACGGGCAATTAGCGCAGGCAGTTGAATATGCCCATCAGCGAAATGTAAAGATTTATGTAACGGTAAATAATTTGATTAGTGATGAAGAAATGGGAGGACTTTATGATTATCTAAGATATCTTCAGGATATTAATGTGGATGCCATAATAGTTCATGATCTGGGAGTTATCAACATTGTCAATGAAATGAAACTCAATATACCAATGCATGCCAGTACAATGATGAACGTGCATAGCGTAGAGATGGCAATGGAATTAAAGAATCTTGGCGTATCAAGGATTATTACGTCCCGTGATATTACCCTTTCTCAGGTAAAAGAAATAGGGGAAAAAGCTGATATTGAGACAGAATATTTTATTCATGGCGACATGTGTGTCAGTCAGAGTGGACAGTGTCATTCCAGTGGAGTAATATTCGGAAAGAGTGCGAATCGTGGTGAATGCATGAAACCGTGTAGATGGAAGTATAGTATAGTGGAGAGCAAATCCGGAGAGGAAATTGGGGACTTGCCGGATGGTTACCTGCTTGCTATGAAAGACATGTGTATGTTTCAACATATACCGGAATTAATTCAGGCCGGGGTGAGTTCCTTTAAGATAGAAGGAAGGATGCGGCACGGAGATTTTCTTAAGCCCATCATCGGATTATACAGAAAAGCTATTGATGATTATTTAAGTTCACCACTTACGTATTGGCATAAGACAGAAGATTTTGAGAAAATGTACAAGGATAGAGTCAGGGATTTTACTACATCAATGGCATTCTCACATACAACGTCGAATGTATTTGATTATACAGGAAGCAGAGAACCTCTTTTTTTAAGCCGTGGAGCAGTGGAAAAGAACCTGACTCCCGAAGACTTGAATGACAATCCATTTGAGACATCTAATGGTAATCTAAAAACCAAAAAGTCTCTTGCCGTAAAGGTTTCTACAATAAATGCAGTAAGAAAATCATTGAACGCCGGTGCTGATTACGTTTACCTGGGAGCTGAAGTATCACCTGCTAGAGGAGAGGGGTGGACGAAAGAGACCTTGCTGGAGGCGGCCAGGATGGTACATGATAAAGACAAAAAGATTGTATTCGGGACACCGCGTATATGCACTTCACGGGAATTATCAGAGATTGAATGGCTTTTTGAAATAGCAGCGAATATAGGTGTAGATGGTGTACTCATTCATAATCTGGGCGCTTTGCAGTGTGCTAAACGGTTTGATCTGGATATTTTTACTGATTTCTCATTTAATGTCTTAAATACAGGTTCTATAAAAATGCTGGAGCAATTAGGTGTGAAAAGGGTTACCTCATCTATTGAATCATCATTCAATGATCTTTATAAACTTGCTAAAAATTCAACCATTTCTGTAGAGTGTATAGTGCATGGTTCTCTTCCCAGTATGTTGCTCGAGCATTGCCTGCCGGCAATGTTAGTTACCAAAACTAATGCTAGAGGGAGTTGCAGGTTACCATGTCGTTATATCAACTATGCACTTAAGGATGAGAAGGGAGAAATCAGGCAGATAGAGGTTGACCAGTATTGCAGGAATCATATTATGTTTGCTGCAGATTTATGTGTGCTGCCTTATCTTAATTCCTTTTTGATGACAGATGTTGAAGTCTTTCGAATTGAAGCACAGTATTATGAAGATGACCTGGTTGAGACAGTAGTAAAACTATATCGCGAACGTATGGATTTATTAATGGAGAACCCGGGAGTCTTTTATCCTTTGCCGGAATCGGAATGGAACAGCCTTGTCGAAAAAGGCCCAAGAGGTCTTAGCCTGTGTGCTTATTCTCAGGACGTTACACGATCAAGAAGTACTCTGCAAGTTATGAAGACGGCTTTATTCTAAGAAGTATAAAATATGATAATATTAAAAAAAACAACAGCTTCGTTAATTCTTGTCCTTATTGCTTCTTTTGTCGCTATTACTTCTAAGGCAGAGAACGGCAAATTTGAACAGGCAAAAAAATATCTTAATGATGGGATTCTTACGTATAACGAGAAATCGTTGCATGATGCAAAAAAGATTTTCCTTCAACTGATCAAGGAGAATCCTTCTAATTATCTGTATGTTCATTATGTTGCATTGGCCCATCTTGGTCTTTGCGACCTGAAGAATTATGAAATTGCACAAAGTTCTGTAAAGAAGGCTTTGAAAGCTAAAAGAGTTGCTATTGCGGAGGAAGGAATACCGTATGCGGATAAATCAATTGCGCTGAAGAGTGATTTTTCAGACTCGCACAGGGTTAAGGGAGCGCTTATATCAAACAGAATATCAGGTATGTTTTCAGGGATGAGGAACGGGAGCCTGGCAGAGGAAGAAATAAACATGGCGCTGCAGCTTGACAATAACAATGCCATGGCTCATATTGAGGAAGCAAGAAAATTTATTAACAAACCAGGGTTACTCGGAGGGAATATTAATAAAGGAATAGAAATCCTTAATAATGTTATAAAGGACAACCCTGGATTGGAAAAAGGATATATAAATTTAGGAATTGCTTATGAGGAAATTGGCGAAAAAGAAAAAGCCACAAATACATTTAAACGTGCATTGGAAATAAATCCTGATAATTTAGAAGCCAGGTTTTTTCTCGATCAGCTTATGTTGTCAAAATAGAGGTATGGGCGAACGGCAGAGCTAAGCTCAGCTTTGCCACGCTTAGCGGGGCGTTGCCGTTCGCCCATACATATTTAATTAAAAATGCAAAATAAAGAATTATATATTGGGCCACAGGAAATCATTCGCAAAAAGAGGGAATTCCTGATTCCCTGCGTTTACCACTTTTATAAAGAACCCATGCAGATTGTAAGGGGTGAAGGGCAGTATCTCTTTGACCATCAGGAAAAAAGGTATCTAGATTTTTATGGCGGTGTTTCGGTATTAAATGCGGGCCATTGTCATCCGGAGATTGTAGACAAGATATGTGAGCAGGTGAAAACACTTCAGCACACTACAACCATATACCTGACTCAACCGATAGTTGACCTTGCTGAAAAACTTGCGCAGATTGCTCCTGGAAATCTAAGGAAGAGTTTCTTTTGTGCGAGCGGGTCTGAGGCTAACGAGGGTGCATTATTGCTTTCTCAAATTTTCACAGGAAGGCATGAATTTCTTTCCCTTTATAACGGCTTGCATGGCAGAACAAAATTGACAATGAGTCTGACAGGGCTGAAATTCTGGCGAACAGATACTAATCCTGTAGGAGGTATAAGTTTTGTGCCTGACGCTTACTGTTACCGTTGTGTTTTTAATCTTAAATATCCTGATTGTGATATTGAATGTGCAAAACAAATAGAAAAGGTTATAGAAACATCTACATCTGGAAAGATTGCGGCATTTATTGCCGAGCCTATCCAGGGTAATGGCGGTATTATTACGCCTCCTGACGAGTACTTTAAAGTGGTGAAAGAGATACTGGACAAGTATGAGATACTGCTTATAACGGACGAAGTACAGACTGGTTTTGGGAGAACGGGTAAGATGTTTGCCATTGAACATTCAGGTGTTGAACCGGATATTATGACGTTCGCCAAGGCAATATCTAATGGAACGCCGGTTGGCGGCTTTATCACATCCGATAAAATTGCGGCATCTTATACAAGACCAGGCGCATCTACATTTGGTGGTAATCCTGTTACGAGCGTGGCGGCGTTAGCGACCATTGACGTAATAAACAAATATAATCTGATTGATAATGCTAAAACTATGGGCGTATACCTCGAAGAAAAGTTAAAGGCACTTCAAGACAAACATACGTTAATTGGTGATGTCAGGGGAAAGGGGTTGATGCTGGGAGCAGAACTTGTTAATAATCAAGGTAAAGAACCTGCCGTACAGGAAACAGACACAATCCTGGAATATATGAAAGATAAAGGCGTTCTCATTGGAAAGACAGGCGCCAACCGCAATGTCCTGGCATTTCAACCTTCCCTGATAATTACTGAAAATAATATTGACGAATTGATTGATGTACTTGACGGTGCGTTGTGCTATGTGGAAAAATGTAAAGAATAAGACCAAAGTCTGGTTTGAAGAACGATTTCAGCTTGAAGAGGTAATTGAGAAAAACGTAACAAAAAAGTTGATACCAAGGGGGATTAGTTGGTTTCGCTGTATGGGAGGATTTGCATTAATTGCATTTTTAATGCAGGTTGGTACTGGTATATTTTTAATCTTTTATTACGTACCTTCTGCCAGTGAGGCATTTAATAGTGTTCAGTACATAAGACATGCTGTTTCCTATGGATGGTTAATACAAAAGGTACATGCCGTAGCTCCATACTTTATGATAGTATCGTTATTTGTACACATGTTTAGGATATTGTTTAAGGGTCTCTACAAAAACCCGCGAGAACTTCACTGGGTGTCAGGCGCATTGCTGCTGGTGCTAACGTTGATTATATGTTATACAGGTACCTGTCTTCCTGCTAACAGTCTGTCATATTGGGGAGTAAGTTCTGTTGGTGGTGAAGTTGCAATGCCGACTATGGTGACCGATCATATTGTGGGGGCCTATAATGATGGCGGAATGGTTTCCAGCCGTAGTTTTGTCGTGGTCTATGCATTGCATATTGCTTGTATACCAATAATGATGTGTATTATAATGGGATTTCATTTTTTAATGATACGCAGAACAGGTGTTTCAGAACCATTGTAAAATCGAAAAATCTATTATTGGTGGATTCGGCCTATCGGCCTTAATCCACCCTACCTCGTAGCATATATTCGTCACATGTAGGGTGGATTAAGCGAAGCGAATCCACCTTCATTAATAATTTTATCTGCGCTCATCTGCGGAAATCCCTGCCCGACTTGTCATTTGGTGGGAGCGTTCTATTTAATCCATGGCGGACTACAGTAAAGGTAGAAGTGAAGAAGAACTGGAGGCTTTTTATCCTAACGAGATACTCAGACACACTCTAATAACTTTTCTTATTATAAGCGCCGTCATGCTTGGGGTGCTGTTTCTCCCGGAGTCCTTCCAGAAAGCAACTGATGAATTTGCCTCGTTTCAAACCAAACCCCCGTGGTTTTTGCTCCCATTTTATCATCTTTCCAGTTTAATTAATAATAGGGTTTGGTATGTCAGCATTTTAGTAATCTATGCAATAACATTTATCAGTGTCCCGTTTCTGGATAGAAATACTGAAAGGAGATTATGGAAGAAGCCAATCTTTTTCTCCATAGTCATTATTAATATATTAATGATATTTGTGCTGGGTTTAACTAAATATCTTCAATAACAATGGTTTATAAACATCCGGGTACAAAGCCCTTTTCATGCGTGATTAGTATGGTGATTGTAATTGCCATTATGGCCATATCTTCAGGCTGTATAATCGAAAATCTGCATCCCGAACTCGTTAAGAGGGGAGCGGAATTTCCTGGATCACATAAATGTGGTGATTGTCATGTTGACATCTATAATGAATGGGTGGAGTCATCGCATTCGCAGAGTTACATTAGTGAAGAGTTCAGAGTTTCTACCAACAATTATGAATTTAAGTTTTGTATCAGATGCCACGTGCCGGAAACGATATTTACATTATTGGAAAATGATGAAATAGCGCCAAGGGATTATAATCTAAAGGATGGTGTTGATTGCCATGGATGTCATCTTACTGTGGATTGCACACTCGCAGGCCCGCATTCGGGAATATCTCCACATCCTATAGAGAAGAAAGAGGAATTGTTTAAAAGCGGTGAACTTTGCGGCAAATGCCATGTTGACACATTTGAAGAGTATTTAATGTATGTGGCCGACAACGATGAAACATGCCAGGATTGCCATATGCCTGCCGTCAGGCGTAAGCTGATTCAGGATGAACCGTGGCAAAAATTACATGTACGGAAGGAAGGAAAGGCACACACTTTTTCCAGTTTAAGCGCCTTAAAGAATAATAAAGATTTTATAGAATTAACATTTACTGAAATAAGTAACAGCAACAAACAGATTAAAGGTAAAGTAGAAATCCTGAATACTAAGGTTAACCACTCCATTCCTACCGGAAAATACGGATATAAAGAAGTTCTTTTGCTGATCAACCTCAAGGACAACTTTGGGAGAATAGTCAAATATAAACAGGAGAGTATGTTTGTAGAACTGAATACACAACTGAAACCGGGAGTGAAAAAGATATATAGTTTCGTGTTTGATATAGATGGTGAGAATGGTGTGAAAGAGATGGAGGCTGTTCTTTTCAGGACGAACTTTAATAGAACAAACAAAACGTTGCTCGCAAAGGCAGAGTTGGAATTGGGGTTACCGAAGAGTTCACAATAGTAGGGGCGTACCCGCCTGCCCGCCCGGCAATGCCGTTCGGACGGGTACCTATTCGGGCAGGTTGCTATACGCCCTTATAATACGTGGCAAAACACATGTTATGCTTGAGAATATTAGAAAAAGAGATAGAAAGAGTGTCATAATACTGTCCGTAGTAACCGTCCTCTCTTTCATATGTTGTGTTACGTTAGTTATAGTAGCTGCACATAAGCCGGGTTCTCCCGAATTCTGCGCAAGATGTCACAGTATAAAGCCGTCTTATAATACCTCGAAGGAAACTGTTTCCTGTAATACCGGCTGTCTGAATTGTCACACACATGATGGTAGCGGCAGGACATTGTCTGTGGAAATTGAGGATAGTAACTGTACAAAGGCAGATTGTCATCCTGTTGAGAAACTTACCTCTGAGTTTTCGAAATACAAGGAGGTATTTTCTTTTAAGCATGAAACACACCTGAAAGAATTCCCAACTAATCTCAGATTACGTTGTATCGGGTGCCATTCTTACATGGGCAGAGAGGTACAGGAAGGAGTAGAAACAAGACATTTTGGAATAGATGAAAATGCGTGTTTTGTCTGTCATTTCATAAAAGGTGAAACCCCTTTACTTACCGCAAATGATAAAAAGGAAGTTGATGATTGTTCGTTGTGCCATAAAGACGTGCAGATAAAGGTTATGATATATGAGAAGGAATTTGATCATTTAAAATTTGAGAAGGAACTGAAAGTAGAATGCACAAACTGTCACTTTGAGACTATCCACAGAGGCAATAATGTTGAAAAGAAGAATTGCTACTATTGCCATACGAAAATTCCAAAGGAATATGAGGGTGCAGACAGGATGCACAACGATCATGTGAAGAAACATAAGGTGCCATGCTCTCCGTGTCATGATGAAATTTCCCATAAGTGGGGAGATGAATACGTTTACAATATCTTGTCTATGAGAGATATTGATAATAATGGTAAAGATTTTACAAAAGTTTCAGGCATGACCAGTGGTGCAAAACCAGGTGATGTTTCTGTAAATTATAAAATAGGATCAGACGTTTTTGAGAAAGAGCCTTATTCATTGCAAAGAGAAGTTTATGCAGGTGGCGGTGGATGGGGAGTAGAGAAAAGTCCTGACCCGATGTATCTTGCTACAGTCAACTGCACAGCATGTCACAAAGACAAAGATATGGCCGTAGACCCGATAATATGTAATACCTGCCATGAGAAGGGATTTGACAAAACAATGGCAGAGCAGAAGGAATATATTACAAGGATGTTAAACTCGTTATCGGATTTGCTAACAGAATCTCAAAAGCAGGGAGTACCAGAATCACTGATTGACGGATCCCGGTATAATTATGACTTGATTGTAAAAGATGGAAGCTATGGGGTGCACAATATTAAATATGTCAAGGATTTGATTAATCACAGTATACAACGTTTGGAATAATACATTCAGTTTAGTAGAGGTTTAAAATCTTAAACCCCTACATTGCGTTTACTATATCTGGTCGGAGTAGGAAAGAATTTATATGCGCAAAACCGTATTAAGTATTAGTTTACTTGGGGCTTTATTTCTTTTATCTCTTCTTTCAGAAGGCAGGAATGCTTCTGCCGCAGAGATATTAGGTGAGATTGGGCATGCTCAGTCAAAGATGCTTACAAAGAAAACAGATTCCTGTACGGAAAGGTGCCATGTTAATTATATGGCATATGAAAATAAATTTAAATCACTTAAAAAGGATGAAATATTTAAACATAGGTCACATTCGTTCAAGCAGGACATGGATTGTATATTATGTCACGACGATAGCGAGGTTAATACTGAGGGGCATGGTAAACTGATAATCGAAAAAGAAAACTGTCTTAAATGTCATCATGTTGAATTAAAAGTATCTGAGTGTAAAAGATGCCATAATGATATTGATGGGAATCCCATGAAATATAAAGAGGAGAAATTTATACACGGGTTTACGGTGGAAAGTGACGTTGATTGTGGATTATGTCATGTTAAAGACCCGAATGCATCTATGAAAGATGAAGAAATCAATTGCGTTAAATGCCACCATACAACGCCGGATTTAGATTGCGTAAAGTGTCACAAAGATGACCTGGACAAGTATCATAATTTAGATATAGAAAGGAAGGACAGTCTTTCATGGACTGTATCATTCAGGCACTCGCAGCATCCCGAACAAAATATGTCATGCAAAGAATGCCACTCAATCAGTCATGAGAATGACGCCGGTATTGTGGAATACAACCTCAATTGCAGTAAATGCCACCATGCTTCTGAGGAAAAGATTGCATGTGTTAAATGCCACATGGAGCCATCTGAATATTTAAGAGGAAAAATAGAAGTTGAAGAGATTACCCCCGTACCAGATATGATGTCCATGGCAGTTAAATGTGAAGACTGCCATAAATATGATGATGAGGGTCTAAAATTTAAAGGAGTAAAGGAATACTGTATAGAATGTCATAATGATGATTATGGAAAACTATACAATGCCTGGACAAAGACTATTAAGGATAGATTGAGAGAATTCAACCGTCGTGTCCAATCATTAGATGAAGATGGTAACTTTCTTTACAAAAATAAGTCAGATGCTGAGAGTAATAAGAAAAAGGAAGCAGGTGAGCAATCTAATTTAGACACATTCATTGAAAAGACAGGAGGAATTGTTAATTTAATTACAAAATACGGAACACACAATTTTAACCTGACAAGAATACTCCTGGATTATGTGGACGAGAAGGTAAAATAGTTTAGCTACGAAGCCACTAATTTCTCAATACCTAAATTCTTCAATCCCAAATCGTCAATCTTTTTGCCTCTGCCTCCCATCTTTTCTCCCATACTCCGAACTATTAA
>ERZ1292630.628-Hain-H41-02um-R3-628-length-36104-cov-8_pt1 | contig 36104 bp, 13 predicted proteins | sample MGYA00564408_ERZ1292630 | MGnify/ENA primary metagenome ERZ1292630 (study PRJEB36523, sample SAMEA6512641) | groundwater metagenome | collected 2019-01-08 | study: AquaDiva: Metagenomics assemblies of 32 groundwater samples
ATCACTGCCTCCCGGTCACGACAAAAACTTGTGGTGGGGGAGTCTTTTGCCATGTCCGTCACTGAATCCATATGAACAGAGAGAGAGAGAGAGAGAGAGAGAGAGAGCGACCACACCGCACCGCACTGGTGGGAAACAGAGAAGGGGGGATTCAGAAGGAGGAAAAAAAAACCAAAGCGCGAGGCGATGGTTGAGAACGGAAGGGAAGGAAATTCATCACCACAACAACAAAAAATCAGAATCCAACCCTGGTAGGGAGGGGGGCCGTAATACCCCCTTGGAACCCCCTGGTTGGTACTAGATGTCGTTCCAGTTGAGATCGTCCACGGCAGGCGCGACATCGCGGCGCCGAGTGGCGGGAGACGCGTACACGGCGCTCCGGTAGTTGCCGCCGGTCGATCGGTCGCCGTCGTACTGTGCCCAAGGGTCGTCATCGACGTCCGCGCGAGCACCCCCATTTCCCACACGGTGGTCATCACCGTAAGTGGACTGCTGATAGGCCTCCTCGACTTGCTGCATGCTTGGGTCGAAGAGCCGATGATAGCCCGTGAGCGTCACAGGCCTGCCGCGCGCGTCGACCGACGAAACCGAGAGCGTGGCGTCGGGGTACGACCGGATGGTCATCGGCGGGGCCGCCTTCTGACGCGTGCCATCGGGGGCTAGGCGACGAGGTGACGATAATTCACCATCTCGCTCCAAACTGGAGGAATCGGCGTCCCCTAAGAAACCGGTTTGCAGCGTAAGAAGGGCCTTTTCCGCTTGAGACGCGTCGTGCTGCTTGCCCCGTAATCGTTGATTCTCATTCGTTTCCGCGTTAAAGCTGCGATCCACGGTGGGGTCCAAGACGGCGCAAGACGCGAGGCCTTGTTTGATAAACCGGAACCAATCAATGACGGCCTTGATGACGAGCATCACCGAGAACGCAAAGAGGATGCGGCCTGAGATGGCGAACGCATAGGAAAACTGAGCCTTCACGAAGGTGCCATACAGGGTGACCCCCATGGCGCTCACCTGCAACGCGTAGCCGAGCATGTAGAAAAAATTGTCGAATTTCGTGGAATACGGCTGCACCAGTGATACAAGCACGAGCTGAACGACGAACAGGATGGCGGCAGTGCACGCGCGAGCCACACAACCTCCTGAGTTGTCCGGATGGACCCCGGCGACCAGGCCCAAGCAAAGGAGCAGCCCGATTTCAAACAAGAGGTACCAGCGGGATTCGCCCCGGAGGAGCATGATCGGAGCGCCGTAGCGATGCATCCACAACGGGTCCTTCGGCATGCTATGAGCCCCGCGTTCGAACAGCCAGTTCAACGTCGAGCGACGCAGCGGAGCACGATAGACTAGCGAGTGGGACTTTTGGTAGAGCTTGAAACACACCGCGGGCACGCCGACACACGTCACCAAGCAGCCGATGGAGGCAACGACTTTGTAACCCGGACTCGAGCTGTACAACAGCACTCTCACGACGGACGTGATCGTGGTCTGATAGAAAAGCATAATCGGAAACCATGACAACGCTGGGAAGCGCAACGTGGCCAAAACGACATCCAAGTTGCTCTCCTTTCCTCGCAGCGCGTGCAACATGCGGCACGCAGCGTAATGCACCGCGATGATGAACGCGGTCATCAACATGTTGAAGATGATGGCCCCGGTGTACGCACCGAGGAGTTCGGGCTCGTCCGCGCTGAGAGGGATGCTATAGGGCGTGTAAAAGGTAGGCAGACCGCCGGATTGCAGCTCGATCCACGACGTCGACGGGCAATCCGCGATGCTTCCAATGACCAGAACACGCCCCGCCTGCGTCGCGCTTGCCATGCTCGCAAGTCCGCTAATCACCGCAGCGGAGAAGGTCGTCGCCTCCAGGGCCACGCGCTCTGTGCGCGTTTCCACTTGCAACTCTAATGTGTCGATCGTGATGTTGGCCACGGAGCCGTTGCCACTCGGGATCGTGCCGTTAATGACAGCCCAGCTGTTCATCCGGATCGACAGGACTTCGCTCTTCGTAGGCTGGAACAACGGATTGGCCGCGAAGGTGAGTAGGATTTGGGTTCGCCCTTGATTGAGCTCCCAGGTGTAGCGCAGCTTGGCGGACGTGAACATGCTGGAGAACCCATTGGGGGACACCGACGCAGGGACGTCAGACGAAATGTAAATGCCGCTCGTGTTACTGGACCCGACCGTGAGGTTGCTCGAGTCGACGAACGTGGTCCACTTCAAGTTCAGCCGCAACTCCACCGAACGGACGCGGAAGTCGGCCGCGGCGATCGAGGACGCTTGGACGCGATCGGTGCCATAGTAAAGAATGGATAACGTCGGCGCCGGAATCGTTCGCACCTTCCTGTTCAACGCGTCGTCCGCGAATGTGGACAAAGACTGCTTGTCTCGTTGAACGAAGGCGTTGCATTCCGTCATCGTGGAGCTGACGTTCACCATCACCTGAAACTGGACGGGCTGCGACGTTCGATTCCAAGAGGCGCTGGAAGGGGTCACGTGCGCTTGGGTTCCGTCACCACAATTGATCTGCGCGGTCACGTAGAGATCCTTCTCCGGATTCACGGAGGGTGAGACGGTAAAATACTTTGCGTTTTGCTCGCCGGCGAACACTTCCTCTGGGAAATCCTTCACGATAAACGTATACAGCGGCAAAATGGTCACTGGATAGCGCTTCGGCGTTTTGATGTAGTGCTCCCCGACGACGACCAATTCTAAGTAACTATTGTCCACCGCCGAACTTCCTGGCACGAGTGCACCACCAGTAGACGACGACGATGAATTTGATTCCAACAGACCTTCGATTTGAAGCGACCCCGACGCTGGGAAATTGCCCGAGGCGGGAAACGTGAATTCCTGCGTATTCAGCGCCATCGCTTTCGACACCGTGAGCGGCGAGCGGACGATCAGCGAAATAGATCCTCCCGCCTCTGGCTTCTCGGTCACGCGGATGACGTAGCGCTTGAAGTTTTGATTGCCGACGAACAAGGTCACTTGGCTAACGGGTTCCTCGCCCAACAGGAGCGTGGGCTCAAAAAGGGCGTTCACGTTGAACAAAAAGCTTTGCATGAGCGACCGGGTGACATCGAAGGTAGGCTCTTCATCCGGGGAATAGGCAAGCCGAAAGCTGCCGGCCGAGGTTGCGATGACGGTGAAGTTTTGGATGCGTTCCGAGTCGTTGAAAAAAGTCACCTTGGCGGGCGTAATGATCACGTCCAACGGCCCTTGCAGCGCGATGGAATACCGCGCGCCGTTTGACGGAAGGCCAGAAATTTCACAAGAGACCGTGATGGAGTCCCCGACGTAGGCGGTCGCGTTCGGGACCGATGGGGCGACCACGTAGTGCGTGTCGAGAAAGGTGAGCTGGCGGATGAACTGAATCGTGGTGTTGTACTCAGGCGTCGTGTCACTGCCGAACGTCAGGTGGATCTCGGTGTAAATAGGCGGGAAGGTAGGCATGAGCTTGTTCGGCCTCTCACCACTCTGTTCGTCTACAATGGCGTCCGCGAAGACGAGAATTTCATTGCTGTCTTTCGATGAGGTGTCGAAGGAGAAAGTTCCCTTCGACGCGTTGTTGTCGCGGAAACTGACAATGATGTGCGGGGACGACTCCGACAATGTGTACTTCGACGTCGGCTTGGTCGGATCCTCGCCAGCGGCATAATTGCGAAAAAACAGCTTCGGCACGACCACTACTTTCTCAAATCGATCCGGCTTTCGCGGAAGCTGAAGTTGGAATCGCTGGGCATTTTTAGACAGAATGTATTGCGACGGACGGAACGATGAAGAAAAGTTGGCGGTGACCAACATCTTGGGTTCGAAGGTCTTCACATTCAAATTTGTCGCCACTGTCAGGTTGTACTTGGACGCTTTGTCCGCGGGGACCCAGAAGGTGAAATTGACGGCGGCGGCGCGACGAATGCGGAAAGACACAGGCTGCACGAGCACAAGCCTCGTGTTTTTAAAGATGACTTTTCCCGACGCGGTTGATCCGCCGTCCCAGGACACGACGGGTCCTCCGGAGGCAGCAGGCGATTCGCCGCCGAAAACGGATGCTTCGTAGTTGACCTCCAAGTCGGCATCTCCAATTTCGGGGAGGGCATCCACCGTAATGTTGCCTCGGTACACCACATCTTCGTACGCGGCGACGCCAGGAAAATAGAACTGAGCTGAAATAGGCACAGGACGGGCCGTGACGCCGTAGAAGCTAGCCTTCGAAAGATAAAACTCAGCCGTTGCGGATCCGTTGACAGTGAACTGCACCGCGATGGAAGCGATGAACCCCTGCACCGACACTTCCGTGATGTCAATGGTCTTCCGGAGGACCGTATCCGTGTCGTCCATCCACCGAGCGTTGTTGCTGATGCGGAACTGATCGGATCCCGCAAGCGAGCGTCGCTCGCTGGTGCCATCAAAGGATACTAAAAACACCTCGGCGGTGACCTCGACGCTACCGTGAGCAGGAGGCCGCTGGATTTCGATGGCGAATGACGCCGTGCGACCGAAGTACAACACGAGGCTGTTGGACGCGTTAGCCGCTGAGGTGGTGATGCGAATTGGCGAAGGGACGCGCACTTGGAACTGAACGGGCAAAAAGACATTGGCGCTCGACGTGGACGACGACGTGGCGGTCAACAAGGTTCGGAAAAGCTCCACGTACATGATCGATGCCACCGTTGTCGGCATGGGCGGTATGAAAGGAGGAATGACGTTGCCCGGCTTACCTTTACCCGTCACCGTGATTTGGACGGGCACGGTTTTATTGCTGAGCAAGTCGCAATCCCACGGTCCAGGATTGCTAAACGTAAAGTCCACCACGTCGGCAAAATCGGGTAAATACGGCCGAGCGCTAATTCGCGCGCCTCGAACACACTCCTCGGTTTGGATGGTCATGGGGTACGAATCGTTGACAAAGATGATGTGCTTCTTGGGGACGTTGCCATCCTCTGCGGCGGTGCACAAGGGATCCGTACACACGATAACTCTCGGCGGCTTCACCACGTCGATCATGTCGCAATCCTTCAACTGCTGCGGCGTGATCGGCACCCCCCCGGTGTTACCCGCGGCCGTGCACGTGACGGTCGGGAGGTACTCGGGGCTTGTGACCGCGTATCGATAGTAGTAGGAGCGTTCCACTGGCTGGTCCTTCACATCGACCATGTAGACTTCGACGTTTTTACGGAGAGCCGAATCGGGCATCTCGGGATACCATTTCAGGTCGCCGTTGATGAAGTCTTTCAAGTAAAATGACTCATTCGTGGGGATGGGCGACGTCATGGTCAAGTTGACGGAAAGGTTGTGTTGCAGCGGCGGGTCGCTAACTTCGAAGGTGATCACGACGGCTTCCCCTTCGTATTTTGGCGATTGATGACCGGAGACGATGACGCGACCGAGCGGCTTGATCGTAAGCCCAATTGGTCTCATGTCCAAGAACTCCGGCGAATCCGTTGTCGCGTCGAAGTAGGCATCGAATGTGGTTGTTAGCACTGTCGAGCTGTTGTAGTACACGGTCACATTTTGGGTGCTATTGTCGCCTCCGGTATCCCACGTCAACGTAGCAGGCGAAAAAACGAACTCGGAGGCACCGACTTGCCGGAACGTAATGGTCATCGAGCGGAACTGCGGCGTCGACTGCAGAAAAATGGGAATGCTCCGCTTATTTTGGCTGCCTGGCCGCATTTGAGTGAACGGTAACGGTGTCGGAAATAACGTCGCGGCTTTTGGCAAGCAAATGATGCGAACGCTGGGAAGTTTATCCAGTGCTTTCGCGCCGTTACTCACGCGGACGAATTCCAGTGTCACTTCCGGGTTGGCCGGAACTTCGTAGGATAAGAGGTCCGTGAACCATAAGGGTCGCATGGTGATGCGATCGCATCGGAACTGAAACTCAGACCGGTAATATCCTTGATTCGGGGGCGAAAACTTTGTGAAGCCGAACACGTTGAGCACCAACGCGCTACTCGGCACCGCATTAATCACCACGTCGAGATCCATGCGAGCGGAATGGTTGACATAAAGACCGATGTCGATGTTCTGGCCGACGAAGGCTTGAACGACATCGGCGGTGACGAAGCCAGCGGCGCCCGTGGTCGTGGGGCCCGTGACGACGGCATTCACCGTCGGGATGGATGAGTTGAGCGCCGGACGCTCGAATCGAGGGACTTGAAGCGATGTGCTCGGCGGATTGAACGTGCAGCCGCTGTACGCGAACTCTGCGCCATCCAACATGGCGCACTGGAAGGGCGCTAAGACGGGATCGCACGTGTCCACGGCCGTGACGTTCACCTTCACCGTCTGCTGGGTAATGCCGCTATTCATCTTGCGAAATCGAAGACGCCACGTGACGTTTTCGGCGTCGCCAACGCCTTCGGCGACTTCTTCCAACAACGGCGTCGGCACCTCGCCGGGTAAATGCCCAGACGTCAGCTTGACCGCGCCGCGGACGCCGCGCCACGTTAAATTCATGTACATCACGTTCGGGTCTTTTGCCGGAACCGCGGACGAAGGGGTGGGGATAACGAGGGACATGATCGCCGAGTCGCCCAAAAAGATGAAGTAGCCCGCAGTCGCGGACCCAAAGCTCAAGGTCATCACATGCGGTGCGTCGACCCGCACCGTCATCGACTTGCTGGCGTACTTGTAGCAAATATCGCTCGCATTTCCGGCCGTGGTGAGCGGCGTGGCCGTAATGACTTGGTTTCCGGTCACATTGAAGAAGTGAGAAGTGAGCGTTGCGTTGAACAGCTGGCTCGGTGGGTTGTTCGCCGCGTTCACCTTGCGGGACCAAGTCACGGGAGACGTAGTGTTGACACCCGTTACGGAAACGTTGACGCTGGTTCCCGTAGGGCACATGGGGTGCTCCTCGGGTAAACCAAGGCTCGAATTGACGAGCAGGGCAAACGGCTGGCCCACGTACACGCTCGGTGGCGTGCCCGTCAGTGACGACGAAACAAGGGAGAGTTCCCGCGGCGCGCTCGTTCGTATGACGAAGGTTTGCATCAAGGACGTTTGATACTCATACATGAGAAGCGGCGTCAGCGCGTTCGAAAAGGTCACATTGCACGTTGTCGTCGTCGTGGAGGTCGCGATACCAGTAGTGGAGGCGAGAGAAAACGGAAGCTGCCGCGCGGTTCGTTGGAATTGAAGCAACGTGACGTTCGGAGTCGCCTGACCAGCTGTCGACGGACACCACACGGTCGCGTTGAGCGTCAAGCTGTTTGCGGTCGGGCTCGACGGGTAGTATGTGTTGTTCGGCGGGGGCACCGTGATGCGGCCGGTGAGGATGCCTGCTGGAGCGCCGGTGAACGCGGCCCACGGATCAAGTGACACTGTCAATGGGATACGAGGCGCGACGATGACCGTGTTGTTTTCCGGAACGGTGGGACCATATTGCGACGGGGCCGTCAAATTGAATCGGATAGTCGCATTGGAAAGTAACGTCGTTGCCGGGTCGACGCGCAGTACATACTTCGCCGGCAATGTCGTATTACCAAATTGCTTGTGCCAGGAAAAGCCTTGCGTGACGTTGATTGTGACCACCCCGGTCGCGGGTGTCAGAATGTTCTTGATGGAAATATTTGCCCCGACGACGATGCGGCTGGGGTCGATTGACAGAATGTAGCCGTACTTGTCGAACGCTCCCTCAGGAATGATGTCAAAGTCGATTGGGTAGCGATCCACTATAACGGGGACGTTGTTGCTCACCATGAACACGATCGCTGTGGACGTAAAAGGTCGGAATTCGAGAGCGGGAGAGCCACCGGTATAAGGCTCCGCAGATTCGGCGACGGTAAAGCTGACGTACGAGCCAGAAGCTAACGTTGTGTTGATGTCGATGGACTTGGTGAGTAACGAATCCGCGGAAGTCCACGTTAGAAACGGAACGCTCGCTTTGATAAACGAGGAGGATGCGTTGAACGTGAACGTCACGTTTAACACACGGCCCGGTTTGGGCATCTTGGAGACGGTGATGTCGACCGTCGTAAGTGCTGCGGAAAAGAGCAGTTTCGACACGGCTGGCAGCGATACCGTGACGGTCGATTTGCGATACAGTCGTATGGTCCGTGATCCCACGTTGTCATAGAACGTGCGCTGGGTGCCTTGGTAGTCGAACGACAGGGAGGTCACGACGGGTGTGACGGCGGGGCCGACGCCAGTGTTGTTGTTAATGTCGAACGCCGTGGTGACGGAAAGGTTCAAAGCCTTCGAAAGCGTCGTGAGGTTCGTGAAGGAGAAGTTCGCTCCGGGAGTGACGGTGATCAGCGTGGCGTTCGAGGCGCCGCCGACCCACGCGGCAACGTCCAAGGCGTCGGGCGCCGGAGTCAAGATATTGTCCACCACGCTGAAGTTGCACGCTACGAAATCGACTTCCCCGTAGATTTCAAAAGCGTTGGTGCCGATGGGTAGGCCATCGCATTGAAAGTAAGCGGCCGAGGTTGCCGTCACATCGATCGTGTAGGACGGCAGCAACTCGTGATACACAAACGAGGTCGGGACAAATCGGATGGTAAATTGATTCGCGGACGAGGCGTTGAGCTTGATCAGCACCGGGAGCCTCATCGTTGCCTTGGGGATGACGATCGTCGCAGGCGTGGCGGTCAGGTTGGGATGCGAGGTGATGACGTCATAGCTCACGCTGCTATTGGTACAATGAGTCGGCGGGGACGCAACGAAGAAATGAAAGAACTGCACGTTGTTGATTCCGGTGCGCATTGACTTGGGAATAGCGGTGGTCGCGGCGTAGAATTTGTCACGGATGAACGTCGCGATAGGTGCCGTGCATGACGAAATGAGCACGCAGTTCGCCGCTTCAGCGGGGCCGATGCCCGTGAATGTGGTTTGAATGGAGGCAGCTACCGGTAAGTTGAACGGCCCAGCAGGCGTCGTCATAACCACAGGTCGATTTTCTGCGTGAACCGTGCCATCGAGCAATGGGGTGATGGACGATGGCTGCGCGAGAAGGCGACCCGATGCGTTCGTGGCCGCGCCGATGGTGATTTGGGCATCGGCCGTGATCCCCGAAGGGACCACGGGGAAGAACAAATTGCCTCGACGGTCCGCCCCTGCGTCCGTGAAGAACCGCGGTCCCAGTGGGAACGACATCAAACTCCAGAAGGGCTGCAACGACGGTAACAGCATGGGATTGTACGTGATATCGAACGAACGAAACTCGGTCGAATTTGAAATGGTGAATCGGTAGGTCGGTGACTGCCCGGATAGCAGCGTCGATCCTTGAGCTGCGGACGAAAATCGGCAGCCAAAGGTGACGGATGTCACCGAGCTGGAGTACGCGTTCGTCGTGGACGGGTTGCACTGGGCCCCGATCGCAGGGAGACCCGAAGGCGAGATGAATCCCCCAGCAGCTACCGTATTTGGGCCACCGACAAATTTCACGGTGACGTCGAACGTTTCGTGCAAATAGATACGCGTCGGTCGCAGGTCTCCAGGGCCGTTTGAAGTGGTCACCTGAAGGATCGGAGACGCGCGCACCGGCGTGGAAATAAGTCCGTTACTGGGAATCTTGACCGTGCAGTTGGTGTTCGAGGAGACGGTCACCAGCGCGTATAACAGAGGCGCCGTGGCGAACGCCACTGTAGCTGATGGCGTCCAGCTCCGGACCGAGGTGGTAAACGTCCTCGACGCGGTGCTCATCGACCCCGTTGGGGTCGCGGCGTAGGGTTTCAATTGCACAGCCAGTTGAAACTGCGTCGACGCGAGGACCGAGGTGGATACCGGGTATGAGACGTTCAACGTCCAAGCCAGCGCCGGGGTCGACCGGCCTGCGAAAATAAACGGCGTTGTTTGAGCGGCGACCGAAATGTCGATCACAGGCACAACGTAGAAAAAATTCGTCGAGAAAATCGTCCCATCAATGAAAGCGGCATCCGACGACGCTTGGACGAACCGCACTACTTTGCTCCCGTCGTAGTCACACACGGCGCTCCCCGTTAGCAAGAAACATTGCACCACGGGCTCCGTCGTGGCGTCGTTGTAGACGAACGACAGCGAAGCCGGCGAGACCGCGACGCAGGATTGTGTAGATCCGGAGTGGGTGATCGTCACCGTCCCGTTCACGAGGTAAGATTCCAACCAAAAGCAAACGGGGACTGGGGAAGCCGCACCTCCGGACTCCAGTCGGCCACTCGCTGGCCAGGCCATTTGAAGGTTGTCGGTTCGGCCGCTCATGTACACCGTGCGAGTGGAGCCGCCGGTTAACACGTTGCTGCCCCCGTCATCTCGCGCCCCAATTGCGAACGTTGCCGGCGGTGAAACTTTGAAGGTGAGATTAGCACGTTGAAATTTGCTTGCTGGACCTGTTTCAAAGTACTGCGTTTCCGCGGGTGGTAGGACCGCCGAGTTCGACGCCGCGTCGTAGCACGCGTCCCGGCTTAACAAGCAAAGGGTCGCATCATCCGTGGATAGATTCGACCTCGCCCGAATGGCCTCGGAGACCGCGCTTCCCACGCCTAAGTTGAAAAGGAAGGGAACGCCGCTGTAGTAATAAGGCCTGGCGGACGCGATAGGGTATCGGTAGCCGTGCTTGGCCTCGGCGATGATCGTCAGTGGCTGAGTGGCGTTGGGCTGAATAGATTTAAACCATTTCGGCGGACTCACGATGGACCACGTCGTGTTGCCCTCGAACGGGCCCCCAGAGCTCGAGGTTGGGCCCGTGAACGTTCCCGTGCACAACGTGTTAGTAGGCGAGAAGCGACAAGGGTTGGGCGTCACTTCAGCAATGGTCAACTGCGAGCTCACCCCGGAGGTTGACGACCATTGCACGTCCACGGAAGACATCCCTATGGGAAAGTACGGGATCTTGAGGGCCCAGGTTGCCGTGACGGAGGATCTTCCGATGGCATGAGGCACGTCGACCTCAACGACGATGCCCGGCACTAATGTGAAAGTTTGCGTGGCGATAGGGTTGACCACGAAGGGCTGATCGTGGGTGAAGGTCAACTCGCACGTGATATTGGCCCGAATCAAGCGATTTGCGACGGTCGAAAACGAAAAAGTGCGCGTCGTGGTAGACCCTGCACCGGCCGGAAAGGTGACTGGGGCCATCCCCGGCGTCAGAAATGGCTGACATGCGTAACTCACGTTGCTCAACGTCACGACGGTGACTACGGGAAAATTGGCACCAATTGAAAGTTGATAGTTCGCCGAGTCGCCATTCTCAAATAAAAAATCCGTTGAACGACCCGAAAATCCACTGACTGAGATCGAGGATTTTGCCACCGGCGTGAACGTCAAGGTAGGTAAGGTGCCTGAGATGAACTCGGGATGGCTGACGTCGAACGTTACGGTGGACAACGTGGTACATCCCGGTTCCAAAGGGTCATAGCCGACGTCAAACGTGCTCGAGCCCAGACCCGACGGGATTTGAATCCGACTGATCCGGTAGCACGCGTGTGCAAAGTGCGTTTTAGGAACCATGTCGAGCGTGTTGGGCAGCGTCAAGCCGTTCAGCCCGTTGAGCGTGACGGTGATGGTTTGCACTTGGCTCGGATAGAGACTCACAGAGGTGGTCGAGAACGATATTGACGGCACTTCGACGACGGTCACGGCGACTGTAGCGTCGTTGACCACGTAACCATAAGGTCCGTGTCGCTGCATCTTCACATTGAACGTCCCCACGGCCAAGAGCGCCACCGAAGACGATGCGGCAGCAATACCGGGAGACTTGGCGATCGTCGCTGCCTGCGTGAGAACGATGCCCATCGCGGCGTTGTCCGAGTAGATCTGAAAGTCGAGGTCGGTGCTCGTGAGGGAGCGGTCGCTACTGAACGTGGTGGTGACCGTCGTGCCACGGAAGCCCTTGAGCGCGCCACTGTTGGAAATAGTTACGAGTCGCCGGGAGCACAAGAAGCCGCGCGCGTCGCCGACTACGTTGGATGAGGCGACCTGAAGCGCTGTGACACCGTCGTAGAGAAGAGCGGGATCGACAGCGCTGGTGTTCGTGCTAGGTAACTTTGGGGGAGCCGATAATCCTAAGAGCGTCTCGTAGGCGCTCTGGCTCACATAGCTCCCGCCACTGAGTCCGGTCCAAAAGCCAACACCTGGTAAAAACGTCGCGCTGTTGCACCAAGACGTAGGGAAAAAAGCACTCGCTGACGTCGCCCAGCTCATTCCAGTGGACTGTTTGAGCGCAGAAAATACCGGTCCTTGCAGGAGTGCGTTGTTTCCTATGTAAGCCAATTCGGCGTCCAATGTGGTGCAAAACGTTGCCGCGTTGGGCCTCGTCATGGGTCGGGTGATCGCCGCGTAGAGGACTTTGCCACTGGCATCCGGCCACCATTCGACGGACGTGTTCCTTGCCCGGCGGCACAAGGGATAGGCGACCGAATCGTCCGTGCAGATGGTTTGGGCCGGGAAGTTGGCCGCGTTGGCCGTGAAGCAGCTCGTCGTCGCATTGTACGCAGTGGAATCGACGTTCGTCGCCCAATTGCTGGGTACTACTTCGCCATTGAGGAAGTATGGTACGCCCGGCGGTGTCGACCTCGTGGAAAGTCGGAATCCTAACCACCAGAACTTACCGCCCGGTGACGAAGGGGACACTTTATCCAAGACGGGAATTAACGAGGCAAAGTTTGACTCGCAGAAGGCGTTGGCGGCGTCGAAGGTCATGGTCGCGTTGCTAGTCATGTATTCATATCCGGAGGCCGCATGCTCCACCCAGCAAAAGGCCGCCGTGGATCCGATCAGTGCAAGTGGCGTCACGACAGTGGCATGGACAAAAAAAACCGACAGCTCCCCGCCGCTCGTCGCGCGTTGACGTTGTCGTCGCAGATGATGCGGTGCCACCTTCGGCCACGTCGGGGTGACGGACGTGAGAGCGGATGAGAGGAGCGATGTTATTCCACTCGTGGCCTCTCCTCTGTCAGTGTTCGTTCGATGATGCGACGGCGGGGTCTGGAGTCGGTGGTGATGATCGTTGGATTCGCGAGGAAGTAGTACAATAGCAGACGAAGGGTTACGATCGGTTCCGTCCATTCCACCGCACGCAGCCGTCGTCGTCGTCGATGTCGTCATGCGCACGATGAGGCAAACCGACATCAAGAGGATTGCTGCCATCGCGGTGGCTGCGGTTGGCGCCGCATGCTTTGTTGCCGCGGACATGAAAGGGGACACCGCCACGTGGGGACAAGAAGAACTAACAAGAGGATGAATGATAACTGCGGTCGTGGGGAGAGGGAGAAAAAAACAACATAGACGGGCCGTATGTTGACGTATTTGAAAGATTGTGTGTGTTGTATTTTTTGCCACCGGTGAGCTGAATACCAAAGCAACTGCAGTTCACCACGGTTTGCCGGGGATTTGTGGCTGGGGGGAAAACGTGAATGCCTCTCTCTGGTAGCCGCGGTGGTGGGAGGGGGGGCCCGAAACGCACACGCGTTCCCCCTTTGCTGCCCTTTTTTTTTCACGGCGATACGTCACCTCGTCCGGACCAAAAATTTCGGTCATCTTTGTCGAGCAGCGCATCGAATTCAGTGACAGCGGTGGCATTGACGACGCCTTCGTCGTCACTTTGCGCCCCACCTGACCACTGAGTGCTCGTTGCACTAGCCTCGACATGCGACAAGTGGAAGCCACGATCATGATCATCGCTGGATTGGCCCGTCCAGCCGAAGTAGTAATGGGCAGGAAGCTCTAGGTTTCGAATCACGGTGCAGGACTGAACGTACCGCTGCCGGAGCTGGCGCTGCTCGGCGGCCACTTCGGGTGTGACGTCCTTGGAACTGGGTAACAGCTCGGAGGTGTCTAGCAATCGATAGTTCACTGTGAGCATCCGCTCCCCGGACGAATAGCCGAGAATGATCTCCACGCCTCCCGGGGAGGCAAACGCGTCTAGTGCGCACTGGCCAAGCGTGATGGCTTCGAGAGACTCGCTGACCGGCTGGCCTGCGTTGGTCACAACGATGAGCTTGCCGTGAGTCACGATCACACCCGCGCCGGTGAAGGCGTCCGGCACGCCAAATAGATGATTCTGAGTCCGTTTTGCCGGCTCCCTCAAGTACCAAAACGCGACGCCGCATTGATCCAGGGGACGTTTAAACGGACTAGGGGCCGAAAACATGGATGCCCAGCGTGATTTCCGCTGTCCGCGCACCGCGTACCGGACCGACCACTCCGTGAGCAGCATCGGCTGGTGGTTCCACAGGTAACCGTGGTCAGAGCCATGTGGAGGGGTGAGAACGATGTCGGTATCCGTCACGACGGTCGACCCACCGAAGGTCCAAAAAGGGAGTCCGCTTTCCGCGTACGACGCCAGAAACGGGGCAATGAGCGAGTGATGCGGAATGCCGACGGGGAGAGGGGCGGCGCCCGCGACCGCCGCATCGGCGGGCTGCGAAAAGATCGTCGTGATGGTGAAAATGCCTGCCATGATGACCATGGCGGTCAACGCAACTGATTGCGACGACGGCATGACGTTCAAACCGTATGTAATTCTTGCTGGTTTGGCGAATTGTTGCGGGGGGCGGCTGAACGATTGCCTGTGGGACGGTGGGAGGAAGGCACACCACAGAATGGAGAGGCCCCTCGCCCCCTACCCCCTCGATATTATCTGAAAATTTCAGAAATGTTAGAAAAAAAGATTCGAAAACTCCTACTCTCTCGGTGAAGAAATTTTGTTCGGCTCGGAAGGTGTCACTCTCCTACGTTCTTTTCGATTTCGAACCATTATAGCATTCCACTTTCAAAGCAACGGATCATCCATCAGCGGATCGACCGGCCGCCACATACCGGCGCTGGTGCCCCTTCCGTACACGTCGTCCTGACGATCATCTCCCATGACGCCCCGTGGCAATGGGTTACGTCGACGGCCAGATTCATACGCGACGTCGTTGAAGGGATGATACGGCGCCGGGTTCGAGGGCAGCTCGACATGCCGTGGCGGTGCGACGTGAGAGACCTCGGGTACCGCGGCCAACAGCCGTTGTTGCTCCGCGGCGGCGTCGGCCGCGGATTTCGCTCGATCGTTGTGTTGCTTTTGGCTGGCTGCCTTCTCCTCTTCGAGCTGCTTCGCCAGATCGCGTCGTGTCACCCACCGATTTCTGATTTCTTTGGCCATGATGACGAACTCGATCAAGGTAAGCACCGCCAATTGCGCGTAAAAAGTGACGTTGAGCGTGGCGGCAATGTACAGGACAGCGTTCTCCTCTGGGGAAAGGTCCGCCTGATCATCCCGAAGGGCTGTCTTGGACGCGACGAGCACGACGGCCACGGACGTCGCGACTTGCAACACGGCAATGAATATGGCGAACCCAAGCTCCACGCGGGACTCGAGGGGGCGCAAGACAAGAATATACGTGAGATGGGCTGCCGTGATCGCGAGCATCGTGACCGCCACGGCAAGACATGATGGTCGGCTCGTCGGCCTAAGGCCGCCCACGACGGCCAACATAAGAGCGACCAAGACGTCTTCAAAATAGTAGCCGTGCACAAGCATGCGATCCTGCAGAATGCCACGTTGCAAATCCGACCCATCGATCAACGGACCGAGTGGCTCCGCGTCGAGCGCCTCGACCGCCAGGCGGTTGAGTTCGGCTCGGGAAATGATCTCAACAGATTCTTTCGCTTCATCGGCCCTTGGGGGTACAATTGGAGGCGGTGCCGCTCCATCCCAACCAGTCCCACACGGATGTGCGGGGGACGCAGGGGACGAGGGTGCCGGGGATGACCAAGGCTCGGCGAGCTTGCGGGCGGTGATGTGGTTCGTAATCTTTTCTCGCAATTGCATCAACATCCGAGGCACCGCTCGCGCTTCCAGCGCTGCAAACATGGCGATAAACGTCACCAGAATGATCACTAGGCTCGCACCGGCGACGGCCGCGCCCACTTTGTATGAGCTGATGGTAATCGCGGCGAGATTCGCAACGTTCGGTGCGAAGAAGGCCATAAAGACAGCGAGCGCTAGACAAAGGTAACGCGACGCCTTCCGTTGCGGGGCGCACGCCACCACGATGGCCCACGCGAGGGCCGCGGCGCACATGGTTGCGATCGTGGAGGCCATGGCACCGATGGTCAGGGCCGCCACACGCGACGACGAAGGACCGTCGACGTACCATGGAAACACGACGACGAAGGCGAATGGCGACGGTTCGTCATCGTCCTCTTCCGGAACGTATTTGCAACGACTAGCGGCGACCAGCCGAGCCACGTTGGACGGCTTGGAGGCGGACGTGGGGCTCATAATCGCCGCCGCCGCACTTGCGGTACGAGCCGCGTCCGATTGCGGAGAGAGCGCCGCTTCGACGGCTGATGATGCCGCATCGCCCAACGCGGCGGCGCTCGACAGTTGCAGCAGTCGCTGCTTCGGTGGCTTCGTGGTCGTTGGCGGTGGCGTTCGCGCAGGCGGACGTGGAGAGGACCGAGAGACGGAGGCACTCACCGATGCGGAATATACGGACGGGGATCGCTGAACTTGCGGATGGTCCAAAAAGGTCGCCGAACGATCGCTACGAACACGGGGCCACGACGTGCGACTGGGTCGCATCGTGGGGCCACGTGTTCGCGTCCCCGTCACGATGTGACGCTCCCTGCCAGCACTGTAAATCGTGTCGGACCTCGCGAGCGGTTCAGTCAAGGTTGTGAGCAGCGACATGGATTTCGAAGGACCGACGGACAAGGATTTCGTGGGAGTCGCGGTTCGTGCGGGCGCGGCCGTTGTTGCCTGAATATCGCAAGTCGCGTGCCACGGATAAGGGGCGGCTGTCTCCCCGGCAACCTTCCTTTCACAAAAATAGGCCCAAGGAATGTCGCCGCCGAACCAGGTCGGGTTCGCATGGGCGCTGTTGAAAATCAACTCGTGCTGGTCCGGCTGCCAAAACACGAAAACATTGTCGTCCTTGAGCGGGAGGGTCGCATCTTGGGTGAGGATTTGCGCGAAGGAGTACCATGGACCGTAAGGACATTTCCAATTTCCAGAACTGTCCGGAATGCTTACCCAGAATGGGGGTTCGATCGCGGCCTTGTTGGCTTCCTCACAGCTCTCCGTCGCGACGACTCCTGTGTTCCATGGTGACGCGAGCGACGCCGCGGCCGTGCCCAGATTCTCGTCAAAAATAAACCGCAAGGGGCCAGGATCTCTCGGCGCATCGGACGAACCTGAGGACGTTGGCACGCCATCGTCCACGTCATCGATCCAGCGAAACCTGCGGTTCGTTGGCCCATCCGGGACACTGACGACTCCTAGCAGTATTCGAAACGACCGGAAGATGACCGACTCAAACGTCGCAAGCCGTTTCCTCAACGTGTCAAAATTTTCCTTCGACGTCGGCCGCAGCAACATTCCTCCAAAATCACGACACTTTTTGACCGCTTCGACAATGTTATTCATGAACGATAACTCGGGTGTCGAGAGGAACAACTTGTATGGAAAACTGGACGTGAAGTTGTCCGACGCCAGCCATTCGCGAACAAGTTGATCCGTTTTGTTTCGTAGAAGTGGCGGCGAAGGTGAGACGGTCGACGTGGTGTCATGGCGAGTTGGCACCGCTGGACGATTATTTGGGCCGAGGTAAATGGAGGTCGTACTGACGTCGAGCACGTTTCCCCTCGGAGACAGGAAGAAGACGGAGCAAGGCACGTTCTCATTCGATGGGAATTCTCGAACGTATAAGGTGACGGAGTTCACCGCGAACGCACCAAGCAAGTTGACTCTCAGCAACGCCGACTTGCCTGGTTCCGACGTCGCACGTAAACCTTCGTCGAATAATCCATTCGTGATCGTTGAGGCAAAATAGTAGCCAAAATACGCGTTCGACACCGCATCCTTTCCAAACGCGTCGTTACAACGTGAATTCGACGTGATGGCTTCATCCGGCATGGTGGTTCTGGACATCTGCTCACTCGCGTTTCGCCAAATTTCGTTGCGACAAGCCCAGTTACTCGGAGATCCTTGCGGCACCAAACTCCACTTGAGCGCTTCAACAGATTCCTCGAACGTGAAGTTGTAGGGCGTTGCCGTATCGATGTCCACGTCTTCGCCAGTGGAACCGGGGCTGCCGCTCGTCGTGGCGCTAATGACGCGTCGAACGAAGGCAGCAGCTCGTGACGACACCAGCTCGAGCGACCCGGACAACGCACGAAGCGATTCGGACGTCGTTGTCGACGTTTCGGACCGAGCGGGTGGATCTTCTGCCTCCAGCTGTATTTCGTGATATGCCCCTTCACCAGGAGCGATGCACTGCACGGCAATCGCACCGACCAAGCACGCGTCCGCCGGGGGGAAGCGCATGTCCCACCGCGTGAACCCTCTCGCTGCATCTGACGATGGAGGTGTTGTCGATGTCGGAGATGATGGTGGGTTGGTGGGCGCTGATGAAGACGACGAGAGGGGCACGTTGAGCCATGTCCGACCCGACTCCGAGGAGGGCACGGACGGCGTTGACGGCGCGCCGCTGGCCACAGGACCTCGACCTTGGTCCACTGGGATCGGCTGGACGTCGCAGAGGTAGGCGTCGGGAGCTTTCGGCGTCCACGTCGCGGTGGCAAGGGCCGCGCCAGACGAAGAAAGCGTTAGGAACGAGGACGCGGGATCTTCATCGCCCAAGATGGATGCGGCGCAGTATCCCCCTCCTCCCCCACCCCCACTCTTGGCGCCCCATGGTCGTAAGCAGCCCAGGTCCGAGCGATACATCGGTGTGGACGTGGCCACCGAGAGCCCCCCCGTAGGCCGTTGACTTAACGCAATGGTGGCAGCGGCCAAAGGCGCAAAGTTGGGATCATAAACGCCGTAGGGAAAAACGTCACCGCGGAAATATTCGGATGCTGCCGGGTCGTTGTCATAGGCCCAGCAAAACGATCGATCGACCAACTGCTGCGGGTCCGCGACACCGTTCTCGGCCTCTGCGAACCAACTTTGATTGCAACGCACCGCCGCGACTGCCACTCGTGCTTTACTTCGCCGCCACATCCGTGAGAGCACGCCATAGTCAAACGCCGAGGTGGAGTTCAGTGACGACAAGAACGCGCGCCACTTGCGACCGGGCGTACCGCCTGTTGTTTTCGAAGAGCCCACCACCTCGTCATCCCCGATGCCCTTCATCACCGCACGGTACACCGGATCCGAGCTCCACTGTGTCGCGACCTCCGCGACGCGACGGCATCCGTCGACGAGGTTCACAAACGGGACGTTGAACGGCGCACTACGCGACGGCACCATCAGCCAATGGACGTCACGCGTGGCCATCGACGCAGATGGCTCCGGTGACGTGTACAGCGCCGTGAAGCGCTCAACCGACAGCGGCACATTGTCCGCCCAGCCGCTCGTCGCCGCCGGGACAGCGTTGTTCCAGTGCGTAATTTCGGCCACCGAGGCGAGTTGCACGTCGGTTCGCATTGGTAAGTCGTCTCCAACGTCCATCATCATTCCCGGAGGAGGGTACAACGATGAGGCTACGATGGCATGCGCCCCCCGGCGACCATCGCTTGCGGATTGAAGCGAGTTGCGAAAGACGACCATTGATGCAAAGTGAGCGGCGTCTCTCGAAGGGACATTCAGCGGCGCTTTGGCGGCGGCGAAATTCTCGACGTGTAGCGACCTGCGAGCGTTGGAAACGATTTCGAGGGACACGCCGTAAGCCGGCATGGCCCAACGGGCAGGGACGACGATCATCGCGTCGTCCAACACAGCGACACCGTGAAGCAGGCGTGGGTGGAGGGTCGACGCCTGGAGTGGCGTGATCACAGGACGAAGCAGATCGACCTCGAAAAACGTCATCGCCGCTCGATACGTGCTGGCGAATTTGAATCCTGGCTGGCCGTACTGCGACGTGTAATCAGTGCCGTAGTACACCCCATTCCGGGCAAGGTAAACATTCGGCGGCGAGCCGTCTACGATGGCGGACAGCGGGTCAAACTGCGCAGGATACATACTCCCTTGCGTGGGATGTCGGAGCAGGACATCGATGTGAGATGCCCGCAGGGACAACCGGGCGGCGACGCGGCGGCTATCGAGCTCGTCCGCGCTCGAACCATTCGACAAAACGTTGGTTTGGGACGTTTCTTTGGGCTTCTTATGGAATCGATTCTTCGGCCACAACGGCGGCGGCAGGTCGGTGGCGGCAGAACCATTAATCATTTGCGAGATGCTAGAAATGTTGAGGGTCGTGGATATCCAGGCGGAAGCCGCAGTGGTGGTCGTGGTTGATGTAGAAGTAGAAGCGTCCGTGTGGCTCACCATCATGGCCAACATGCTGTCGGTGACGATGAAGCCGGTGGCCCGGGCTGCCTTGATCGCGACGTTGACTGTATCGTCCCACTGAAACCGCGCGAATCGACCCCAATCAGGTCGGGCGACAGGGTGTTGCCTCGAACGAACACGGCATGCAAGTGCGATACCCATCGACCCACCGTTGGCCATTTCAACAGGCCGCCACGAACCATCAGGCTGCACCACGAGCCAGCGGGAGTACGCGTCCGCATCATCCGGCAATCGAAACGACTTGTCGTCCCAGGTCAGCCCACTCAGGGCTGGTGGCTCGAAGGCGCAAAATCGCGTGGGAAAACAGCCATCGTTCGCCGTACTAAAGATGTCGTACCTCGCGTCATTGTACTGAGTTCGCACGCGGTAGTCCAGAGGAGGGGTGGTCGCCGCATCCTCTGGAATCGTGCGGCCTCGCGATGGGCTGCCCTCCTCACCGAGGGACACCGTATTGTCCGCGCGCGCGTCCGCCCCTTCGTTTCCCATCGCATCCCAGACCCAGATGGACGTCTGTCCGGCGCGCTTGTTATCCACATCGTTCGTGATTGGAGATGACTGGACGATGAGAGATTTGGCCGCCAGTAGAATGCCGTAGTTCCGGTCGTCGAGGTACCGATCACGATTGGATATCGGCCGGAATGCGGAAGCGCTGGGCGCGAACCATGATCCATCGACATCCCTCAGGGTTGCGTACTCGGCCGAGAAGACCGGGAAGGTGGCCAAGCCTTGCACCGCGACATGAGTGCGGCCTCCGGCACCGCTCGTACCACCCTGCAGATTCTGTTCCAGGTCAAGGACGGTTCCATTGTCTCTCCAGGTCCGGAAGAAACGCTTCGCCACGACGACGTCCGTCCCTTCGAGGGCTAGCTCGCGAGTCAAGGCGGCAAACTGGACAGCAATGTCGTCGCGAGCGCAGTGCATAGACGACGCTCGCAAATTGGGCGCCGGCGTACGCGGGATCAGTAACCGGACGGCGAGAGGGACGTTGGCACCACGAGCCGTCGACGTCGAAGAAGCGTCGGTCGTCGACACGACGTCCGACCACGTCAAAAATTGGACAAAAAAGTCAATGCGCTGCTGTTGGAAGGCGTCGCCGGAACTTCGCGGCAAGTCAGGCGCGTCTTCAATGGCGGAGGCAGAAGCCCAACCCACCGTGCGGCGGGAATCGTCGAGGAACAACGCGGTCGTGAAGTCTCTGACGGAGGCAGCACCATTCGTCAGAGGAGGCGCTAAGTTCGCGATGACTTTTGAACACAGCAACGACAGCCGCATGGAAAAAGGGACGCAGGCGACACCCCCGTTGCCAACGGGCACCGGACCAGGCGACGACGACGACGCGACCCCTTCATCCGGCCCAAAGGACGCAGGACGCAGAAATCGATAGACCAAAAAATCTGGAACGAGCTGAGTCATGTTGTACCCTGGTACGCCTCGACGACCCATCCACGCAGCACCGTCCTGGTTAGCAGGGTCATCGTACGGATCGTTTGCCAGCGGGGGCATGGTCGCCGACAAGTCAGGCGCGCGAATCAACCCCATGGCGTCGAGCTCGTTCCAGGTGGCCCCACCGGCGACGCCCCCGAGCACGACCTGATCAGCCGGAGGAAGGACGACCGCTCGAAGCAAGTCCAATTCGAGCAGGAGCGCCATGTAGTCCGGGCATCCGGTCCCTGGCTGTTCATCGAGCCACGATTGGCCGCACAGGGCGCTATGCACCGCGAAATCGGTCACGGTTGCGGGCGTGGGCGACATGCTGAGCCAGTTCACCGGCGGTGCCTGGGTCGCGTTTTGGAGTACCGAAGAGGAGGCACTCGCCAACGTTCCGCTAATCCTTTCCAACAGCGCCGCCTTTGCGTTTGCGTTGACGCTAAACGACTCACCGGCTGCCAACCGTAAATGAGTTAACAGCGTCTGATTATCGGCGGTGATATCCGTCACAGAGAATTGAGCGTTCGACGTCACTCTAACATGGCGAAAATGCAACTCAGGGACGGCTTCCACGGCTGACACGAGAGGGTCGTACGTGAGCGTCCCATCGGTTTTATCGCGAGGCGGCGTGGCGCAGGCAATCGCCGCGTAGGATTCGGTTCGTCCGTTATCGCGTGCCTTGTCGCCGATGATCCACCCACCGCCGCGGTCGATCATGCCGTAGAACTCGAACGGCAATCCCTCCTCGCCAATCGACGTGAAGGACGGGGACGACATGACGCGCGTGACATATTCTCTGGGAGCTTCGAAACCCGTCCACGCACAGTAGCGATCCGCGCGGCAGTCTTCGAAGCCTGTCAGATTGAAGAATGTCCGATTCGTTTCGGTTAAGGCGGCCACGGCGGCATTGCTGCTGCTGGTGGCCCATGTCCACAGACCATTGCGCGAATTGCGGATCGCCCCCATTGCGAGAGGCGCCATGTCCGTCCACCGCAACACGTCGAAGCCGAGTGTGTAGTCTGTCAGCAGTTGCTCGAGCGAAGGCGTGGGCAAGCCGATACTAGGGCGCTGCCAACCGGACTCGGCGGCGGTCGGGACGTCGACGCCATACATTTTAGCGTAATCGAAAAGCGGAAACGGCCTGATAGAGTGCAGGCTCTGTGCCGCCTTGGCGGCGTCGAAGAGGTCATGCCACTCGATTCTTGGAATTCGATGAAAGGATGCGAGGTGCGCATTGGGATTCGCGCTGCTGTTTTGGCACACCTCGGTCATGTAGCGAACGGTCACGGGCGTGGACATGCTCTTCGGAACCACGGAAAAAATCTGACCGTAGTCGGAACGCGCTCCCGCTCCGCCGGTCGCCGGTGAGGAGGTGGGAGAAAGGTCGCCGCTCAATAGTTGCACCGGTGCGCAGTAATTTAGGTAATCGTGGCCCGCCGTGTCGTTCGACAGCGAGACCGTTGTGAATGTGTAATACTGACTGGAGGGGTCCCAAGAGGTAGACTGAACGACTGTCGTGGGTGACCAACGTCGCCGCGGTGCCTCCCCGCTGCTCTGTGCCGCGGCGGATGCGGCCAGCCACCCGTTGCTCCGTTCATTCGTCCCTCCATCGATCCTCACCGGCCACGCACAGAGAACCCTCCGACGCGAGTCCAGCAGATAGACACTCGGCAGCACCGTGGCCATTGCATGCTCCACTAATGGCTTCCCAAGCGACGATCGAAGCGAGACGATAAGGCTCACGTTGGTCACGATCGTGTCTTGAAGCAGATCCAATTCGTAAAAGTGCCTCCTGCCCACGTCGCTGAAAAAGCCTACCCCTGTGGTCGCTCTCGCTTCCGAGGGCTCTCCCTGACGGTCAGGATGATCGGCGACGGCGTTCTCCGGTGCATCAAACGTTGACGACTGGGGCGCGTAGATTTCGAACGGCCTATGCCGCTGCGTGGGGTGCGTCTGATTCGATACCCATAGCCAGTAGATTTGCAGCATATCCTCGCTAATGCTGACATGCACATATCGGCACAGAGCGGCTGCCGATGGTGTGGCGGTGGTGGGATCGCTTTGCGCCAAGACAGCAACGAGAGGTGGAGGCGATTTCGCACGCCGCCGCCGCCCATGTGGTGCACCGTGTGTGTGGGGCCGTTGTTGTTGTTTTGGTGCGACAGGTACCTCTGCGACGGCTATCAGCAGCAGCATGAGCGCGACAAGAAGCATCGCCCACCGGCTACAGCTGCTGGGGACATGGGCAACAGAGGACATGTTCCTCATTCCTTCGGCTTTCGCAAGGGTCTTCCTCGCGTCTCTTCAAGGCTTTACGAATATCGAGAGAGGTATTTTTCAACAACGGTTGATTGGAGGGGGAGACTTCTTTCTTTCGCATACCATGGTACTTCCGCGTGAAATGGGGGATTTTTTTCATTCGAGGCGGAAAAACGGAATATTCTCCAATCGATACAAAATGACGACGAAGCCTTTTGATTGTGGATGACGCACGCCCTGCCGAAGAAGTGCTGCTGGTGGCGCGGGGACTCACCCAGTCATGCGTTACCACACTATCGACGACCGTCGAGTTGGTTGCTCCCAAGAACTCCGCGTTGCGGTTGGCCTTTTTTGCGATCTGGCGGCGAAAGATCCGCAGCGTCCAAACGTCGAGTCCCCATGGCACCAGGACCACTCCTGCTCCCTGTACCGGATACCAACGCCTGTAAGTTAGTATCATTGCTAGAACGTGAAGGAGCAGCGAAGCCACTGCCGCCGCTCACACCGCCTCCAAGCGCGCGAAATTCGTCGGCAATCGCGTAGCAGCGTTTCATGAACGCGGCCCATTGCATTTTCAGCGGCCATTCGGCGATTGTCTCCAGCGAGAGGAGTGCGTGCGACGGCCCACCCATCGACGGTGCCGCGGGGTATTCCCCACTCAGATTGATGTTGTTGTTGGGAGCCGCTGGTCGCTGCGGCGGCTGCGGCTGCTGGCCTGACGTGGTGGATATCGACGGCATCGGTGAGATCAACCGCACGGCGGACACGACGGGCAAAGGACGTTGATCCATGTCTTCTCGCAATTGCAGGCGCTCGAGCACACCTTGCAGCTCCACATTCTGGCTCAACAACGACAATAGTCGGGTTTGCAACAGACGGTGGTCGCTTTGGTACTTCTCCGCGCGCGCCGTTTCGCGTTCGTTGGCTACGATGAGGTTTTCCACCGTATGTTGGAGCGCGTCGTGGCGTTGCTGAGCGTCTTGCAACTGCAAGGTAAGGGCCTCAATCACAAAGATGAGTCGAGGCTTATCTTCTGTCTCTAAAACGGCCGACCGAATGACCGCGAGGGGGTTGGCATAGTGCCCTTGTCCTAGCTCACCGTGGCTGACGTGAGTGTGGACACTCCTCTGGCGAGATGGAACTTTCACACGTGAGACGACGGAACCCCCTTCGCCCTCCATATCGCCCTTCGCGTCCGAGCGGTCAATGGACAAGGCTCGGACGGACTCGGACGCGATGCGAGTCGAGTGCGTGGGGGCGCGAGACGCGGAGGAGGAGGAGGGGCCCACCGTCGCACTGTTCGTCACACGAATCAGCGATTCGGCTCTTTGAATCCGGTTTCGAAGCGATTCGAGCATCTCCTGCTGCTTCCGGGTGGCCATGCTGTTATCGCCCTTGAGCGTAGATGGCTGTAGCTGCGACGCCTGCAGCTCCGTCAAAAGGCGCTGCGTTTCCTGAAGCTCTTCTGCAAGCTCCGTTTGCGTGGCGTTGGCCATCGAGAAAGAGTGAGTGCAGTGAGTGAGTCGCTAAGCTACCCCAGCGTGTGCGGAACGGGAAGACGAACACACACATTTCAAAAAAAAATACGGACCCGTCACTCAGTGGAAACGCGTTGGGGTGCCTCTTAATAACGTCCCCTTCTTCCTCTGCCATCGGGCGGCTAAATTGCGTTTTTCCCCCCCCTTGAGTGCGAATCCCTAAATTTCCGTCGGAGCCGTAACATTGACACCGCCGCCGTCCCGGAGTTGACGCCGTCGGTCTTGAAATGCTTGCTGAAGCTCCGCCTCCTCCTCTCGCAGCCGCTTCACCCGATCGGCGGCCTCGTTGATGGCGGATTGCATGTACTGCGTTTCCCACTCGTGCACCGCCTCATACACCCACGCTCGCGTGACCGCTGTTCGGTGGCCGAGTGCACACGCATCCGCCTGGCTCTGCCGTTCGGCACGCCTCAAGCTGTTCTCGGCTTCGGTGCCATTTGGCCGACCGATTTCAACGTCGACGGTGGCGTCTTGGGAACGACTTGTCGAGAAATCATCTTCATGCCCTCCATTGGTGACGGACCAGGGTTCGATGCGTGTCACCCCATCGGGTCGGATCAGATTTGGGCAGTTGAACCACGCGGCACGCAGTCGCTGCATTTCGGCACGCACGTCATGGTGCAGTGTGACGACCGAGGATCGCAGCAAGGAGGGCGAGTCGTCGGCGGAGCGATATAGGGTCTGCATGTTGATGCTTGTGGTGTCAACGCATCCCTCCATGGCCGATGCGGCGTCGTCATCGTCGCGTGCAAATGTTGCGATGGGCATGGCCGCTAGGAAGGCCAGCAAGTCCGCCTGAACCAAGGCCGACGCCGCATCACGTTCCGCCGTCGATACGTCGGCGTCCATAGAAAACAAGGCCAACTTAGCTTCTGGCCACCTCGACGATGGTGATGTGGCCGTTTTCTTCGTCGCTAAAGACGTCTTCTCTAGCAAGGCCTCTTTGGCTTCCCAGAGTCGCTCGGCATTGGCGTCAAAAGCCATCAGTTGAACCGCTTCTTGCAGCACGAGGTTGCGGCTGGGCGACACCACAAAGTACCACGAGGGACCATCCTCCTCGACGGCACCGGTCTGCTGTGTCGATGAGTACGCATGGCCACCCCGTGGAAGGCCGAGGAACGTCGCGCTCACACCATCGCGTAGCCAATCGTGCTCGAGCAACCGTTTGACACCTTTCCAACGCGGGGCCGATAGTAGTGATTCCCGCGGCCGAGAAGCCGTCGTCGTCGTCGTTCCCCCAGATAAACTGGAGGCAACCGTCGAAAGGAGAGAATGTTTCAGACTTTGTTTCGCCGTCCTCGTCTTGTCCACGAAACTTAGCGTCGCCGAGTCTGCGACACGCAGCGACGCGTCCTTGGAACCAGCGGCGACAGTGGGTGGCTTGACAACATCACCAGCCTGAGGTCCGCGGAAACTTGCCGCGAACTTCGCCAGAGACGCGGAAGAACACGACGAGGCAGCCGGATGACGACTTACTTCCGTTGCCGTGGTTGCGTTCGCCGCCGTCGTCGCGGCCGCGTGGGGTGGCTCCTTTCGTCGACGCTGCGATCGGGGAATGAGCACAATAGTGTCGTCGTCCACAGTAACGGAGGTGGCCGGCGGTAGGACGCCAGCAGTCTCCAGCAGCGGCGTTTTCGCGATTCCTTCCGCGGCGTTACCCAGGAGGAGGCCGCCAGTAGCGTTACCGGGCAATCTTCCTGCTGCAGGCTTGAGTACTCCCCTCGACAACACGGTTCCCGCACTCGGGGAAGTGACGGTGTCGAGTTGAAATTGAAACGCGCTCAGTGAATCCGGAATGCGATTGGGCCCCTTCGCGCTGGACCCAACACCTCCCGCGTCCGCCGCGGCTGCCCCTGATGGCCCAGAACCATTCAGTGAGGCCTTGATACGCGCGGCTTCCTCCTGATGGGATTTGGACTGCGCAATGCCGTACCAGCTATCCACTTTGGACGCTTTTAGAGGCGAGTCCAGAGGCTTCGATCGCGAAGGGGAGAGATAATCAGGCGCTCCCGCAGCCAGTCCGTCGCGCTGAAGCGTTCCGTCGTCGCTCGTGTTGTTGTCCGTGGTGGTGGAAAACGGCCCTGCGGGAACGGCCACGATTGGTGCCGCCAAGTATTGCTGTTCGGCGTCCACCTCCCCGCCGTCTCCCAGCGCACGCTGTCGCTTCATATTTGGGGGCCGCTTGTCGCCAGCGAGAATCAAGCGACCGGGTGCGGCAGACGACTGCGTCCCCAAGAGACCCGCCTCGGCCATCTCACGTTGCTTCTGTAGCCTCGACCACAACTTTGTCTCTTGGATCTTGCGGTCACGCTCCTTGCGCAAGTCTTTTTTACCTTTGTCGTTCGCGAGCCGAGCTCGAGCTTCATCCAGCATGTCCCGCTCGTGCTGTTCGAGATCGACGGAGTCCGGCCGAGCCGGTTTCGTTTCCCAGCGTCGGTCAATCTCCGTCAGCTTCAGACCCCGCGCACCGGCGGCCGACCCGCCGAGCGCATTCGTTCCCGTTGCCGCTGCATTCCCCATCTTTGCACGATCCAGAAGAATTTGATACTGTTCCAGACATTGCCCAGCCGTTCGACCTTCCATTTGCGAGGCAATCGTCCGCCAGCGCGACGGCATGGCCTCCGCGAGAACGAGCAGTTGTTCCTCCTCGTCTTTGGTCCACTCCGAATGCTTGATTTGAGGGTCTAGCCGCTCGTACCAGCGCGCCTTGCACTGATCGGCCGACTTCCGTGGCACCAAGGAGGCGACGCGGCCCCAATCGTGCTTGCCGTACTTTTGGATGGCGGCTTTGAGCACTTCATCTTCGGCGTTGGTCCAAGCCCCACCTTTAAAGTAGATTTTCATGTCTACAATCACCGCGAGACCGGCCGGTTGGCACGAAAGGGAGGAAGGAAAAAGAGACCTGGTAAAATGACGGGCGCTTGACGGACAAAAGGAAGAAACAACAAATGTAAATAATGAAAAATCGCCACAACAATTTGTCAAATGGAAGAAAATTCGAAAAGCCGTCGTAGGGATCCAAAGGGAAAGATCATCGAGCGGCGGAAGATCTCTCGCATTCTCCGTAAGGAGGACAAATTTTTTCCAATGCCTCCAATGTCATTTTCCATAAGCGGCCCAATTCCAAAGCAAAGTGAATTGGAGTTTCGTTGTTGCTTTTTGATGTCCGGGAAATCTTCTAAGTCGCATTCAAGGGGCGATAACATGCGCTCTGCTGGATTCGCCGAGGTCCGCCCACCAGCTAAAAGTTTTTTACAAAGAGTGGCCACAATTTCGACTTGTTGTTGACGCAGCCGCCGGTGACCACTGTGTGACGCGGAGTCGGACGGCGGTGTCACCCTCAATCAGAGAGGCTGTTTTTGCGTCCTTGAAGAGGTCAGCGGGTTGACGCGCTGAAATCCGTCCCTGACTGGTGCCGCTAGTAACGGGGACGCGGTACTCCTCATTTCGTCCGACCCTTCATGGATGGTCGACGACTGCGGGGTGGTTTGCCCATCCCTGCGCGTCTGGGTTGGGGAGTCGACACGGCGTCGCCGTAGCCACCATGTCACCACCGTCACTACGGTGCTCGAGACGCCGATGCCGGAGGCGACGAGAGTCGCGGTCTGCGCGCGCTGTGTCCAGGCGGCAGCGGCTTGGCCGTCGTCGCGCAGCGCCAACACGACAAAGAGCGTCACTACCACGGAGATTGCTGCCGACACCGCGTGAAGCACCGCCTTGACGGGGGCCGGGTGCGCCGCAACAACGAGCGCGTAGCCGAACGCGAGGCATGACACTGCCAGCAAGCCGGCAGCTGCGTTCGCCTGCCGTTCGCACCGCGACGTGCCCACCGCCTCCAACACCGCGGCAGCTATCGTGAACGTTGTTTCCACTGGCACGCTTAACCGCGCGCCAACTGCTAGCAACCCGGGCCCACCGCGCGTGGATGCAATCACGGAGTGGTGCATCTTGAGAAACGGGGGGACATCCAACTCATCGCTGCGACCAGGGGCGCCCTGCCGCTGATGGGATCCATCATCATCGCGACCAGCGTCCGTGTGCCCAGCCGCTTCTGATCGGGATGACCATCCCTCCACCGCGTCGAGGCCACCACCTCCGTCCGCCGCGGGGCAAGGATTCAACGCCGGTGAACTGGCGGCCGATGAAGGCGACACCCACACACCGCGGCGCATTAGCAAACAGCGCGCAAGCACCCTCCCACACTGTTGCGACAGCGGGAGGGGCTCCGTCGTGACGGTCGGCGACACAAACCGAAGTGGGCTGTCCCACACAACGTGGAGGCACTTGAAGAGGACCAGGACAGCGAGCAGCAACGCGGCGGCCGCAATCACGACGGATACGCCGTCCGCTTCAGACGAGTCGCGCAAGCCGATGAGGGTCGACACCGCCGCGAACATCGTCCCGTCCATGGTCGCGGCCGCGACGGCGATCGGCAGGGATGGGAATCGGGCGACTGCGTACCGTTCGTCGGTCGGCCAATCGGCGGGTGACCGCGCGAACAGCAACGCGCAAGCCAAAGCGGCCAGTGCAACCCCCGCCGTGTTGGACACGATGGCCCCTAGCCTCTGCGACCCCTGCACCGTCAGCATCGGCAACAACGACCTCGGAAAGGTCATCGGCGTCATATCAGCACCTAATTCAGCCTCCGTCGAGCTCAGAGACGAAGCATTGCCGAGACGGCGCTGCGTCGCCGGTGCCTCGTTGCACTGCAACATGCGCATCGCCGAGAAGAGTCGCGCGGCCTGCTGAGCATCCGTCGGGGCGCCCAGGCCCGATATCATCGCGGACGACCCCAGCACGGCGTAGGCTACGACGGCCTGCCGCTGCTGAGTAGCCGTCAAGCGGAACGACGGTGCCTGGGGCGATCCAGTCGGTGGCGGCGGCTTCGTGACCTCAACGGTAGTGTTGTTGATCGCGCCGCTTGGCCACGTCGTAGTGGCCGTTGAGCGGCTAGTCGTTGGATTTTTGTCGGTGCGGTTCGTCGTGATCGTCAACGTCACCGCAACCGGCGCGCTGGACATCGCGGCGGTTGTGATCAACGTCGTCGTCATGGTGGTCATCGCGTCCCTCGTCGATGGGAGTGAAACCGATGGTGAAGAAGGCGGCGTTGAAGTCAGCGTGGCCGTCGATGTCGACGTTGAAGTGTCCGTCGTCGTCGTCGTTGTGTCAGTGGTCGTCTCGGTGATAGTGATAGTGCTTGTCCCTGGCATGCCGCACCTCTCGCCACATCGAACGACGCCGCCGGTTCGAACGCGTTGAACGAAATCGCTGACGTAACTTGGCACCGCGTTCGTTGCAGCTTGACAGGTTTCCACGGTGACGTTACTACAGAGGACCGAACTGTTTGCGTCGATGATCGATGTCGTGGCGTTGACGAGCTTCGCGTTCTGCCAGATCCCTGGCGCGCCAAGTCCGTAGCTCCCACGGCCGACGCGGGCGAAGAAAACACTGGACTCAACGAGGCCAGCGAACACGCCGTCCCACTTCCCTTGCCCAGCAGCTGCCCCGAGGAAAGCAGCGACATCTCCAGCCACTAAACGCACATTCGCCGAGGCGGCGACCACGACGACGTCACGCCACTGCAGCGTACCGTTACGCACTGGGGCGGATGCGGTCACACCGTTCCTCGCGAGACTCGCACCAAGGATGCCCACGACGGAACCTGCTATACACGTCACAGTCGAGTCGACCAGCGCAACGTCGGTGTTCTCCCACAACACAGTCGCGGACTCGCTACCAACAAGGCTACTTGTGCCAAGAATTCCCACGACGTTCGCCGCGAGTGATGAAACATTTGCCGACGAGGCACTAATTGTAACGTTTTGCCAAGCCGATTTATCCTGGCAACCACTGCCAAGGATGCCGAGATAGGAATTTGCCGTCGCACTGACGTTGACGCTCACGGCGGCGATAGTGACGTTATGCCAAAGCATACTGCCCATGCCGCCACAGCCAAGGATGCCCACATAATCGCGAGCCGTCAAACGGATGTTGCTCGACGCGACCCAAATATCCACGTTTGCCCAAGATACCAGGCCGCGGTAACTCCCAACACCGACGAGACCAACTTGCGCGTTCATCACATCAGATGCGATGGACGAGGCCAGTACGGACACCGCGACGTTTCTCCAATTCACAACGTCATAGTTTGCTGCCCCCAGCATGCCAACCTGCCCCGACGTCGCAACGACAGCGATGCTCACTCGAGCAGCGATGATGGTGACATCGTTCCATGCCACCGGTCCGCTGCTGCTCGTGCCGACGATCCCAGTCGCGTCTACCACGGTCAACGTCAAATTGCAATCGACGATGCGAAGCGTTACGTTTTGCCAGGTCGTGACAGCCGAGCTGCCTGCTCCGACGCACCCCACTATCGTGCCTGAAGTTAATACGATACTCAAGTTGGCGACAGTCAGCGTTGTGTTGCTCCAAGTGATGGCGCTGTTGCTACCTACGCCGAGCAAACCGGCATTTTTGGCTGACGTTGACGAAATTGTGACGTTGAACGCCGAGATGGTCGTTTGCAGCCAGATTATTGGCCCGATGCCCCCAACCCCAAGTATCCCGATGCACCCCCCCGCTGTCGACGAGATTGTAACCCGTTCGACGGACACTACGACATCTGACCACGAAACCGTTCGGCCACTCACGCCAATAATGGCCACGAAGTCACGCGCCATCGACCGGATATCGCACCGAGCGACGAGGATGGAGACGTTTCGCCACATCACACTACCCGTTGCGATCCCGATGATACCGACGTAGCTCTCCGAGGAGACGGTAATATTGGATGAGGTGATTTCGAGGGTCACATGCGTCCACTTTCCAGCTTCGGCGTTGGCTCCCCCAAGGCCCACAACCGCGACACCACTTCGCGCCTTACACGCCAGCGACGATAACGTCACGTAAATGCTCGCGTTGACGACGTCCTCTGCAATGACGCTCGCCAAGCCCACGCCATCCAAAGGGCAACCGATGGCGATGGTCGACGAAAAAATAATGATTTGTGAATGGGTGATTCTGCGATGGTTGGACACGATGCTGGCGGCGTAATTTTGATTAGCACTGAGCGTCGAGTCGATGACCATGATCGACACGTCGACGATAGGGGTGGTTGTCGATACAATTGACGCGACGGCGCCGCCTCGTAATGTGGACGACGACGTCGCCGGACCCGACTATGGTCGAATTGTGGACTTCAGCGACGGTGTTCGAGCCGCTGAAGGCCACAGTGCCATCTGAGAAATCGCAACCCAACAGCCGAAGCCTTACGCCAGAACGGTTAGATGTGATCCGGCAGACCCCAACACAACGGGTATTCTCGATGATAATCGTCACGTTGTCGGCGTCGATGGATAGTCGGAAGTCACTACTGACACAATCCGTGACAGAGAGATTTGAGGCGATGGAGCCAGGCGGAGGGCACGCCGCGTCGACGACGAGTGATGAAGCAAACATCAGAAGTGCCAAGAGCAGCAGAGAGCAACTCATGACGACACCGCCTTGCATCATCCTCTCTTCAGCAACGGAAGGAAATGGAGACGGAGGAAAAAAAGCGCCCTCCCTCCGTTCACTTTCAATGTCTTTTCATTTTTGTTGCTTTTGATCGCAGCGGGGCCGGGGTGAAAAGGCAACCCCCTTTCAAGGAGAAACAAAAGACGGAATTTCAGACGTCAATGGAGAAAGTGCACACTGAAACAAACAGAGAGAGAGAGAGCGCGCGCGCTTTGTAACGGGAAACGACGGCGCACAAAGGAACCACACGAAGAGAAGACTGCGACGAGAGCGGGTACGTACAGGGGTGGATGTTTTGACTTCATGAACTGGGCAAGAACGCGTTCGACGTGACGTCGCTAAACATTCCGCAGGGCACTGAAGGCCGTTCGATTCGACTAGGCGGATCTAAAAACTCTCGCCGAACCACCTCCGCGATGTCGTCGTAAACATCGCAAGCCCCGCCGCCAGGCCGAATCGGTGGCCGCAACCGGTTGGGACCCAAGGCAAAAGGCTGCGGGACAGTTACCGCACCTGGCTGCCAACTGCGGTGCCCCGCGGGCTTGTTGAACACTTGCTGCGCATAGGCCTCGGCTTCCTCCCGCTGGCGACGGGCCTTGTCGTAGCGGTCCACGAAGGTGTCGAATCCCCAGGCGTGGTTGTCCTTGTAGAGTGGGTTGGGGGCCAACAAGAGATGGAGATGGGCCGCGGCGGATGAGGTGATTGCTTCTTGGCGTCGTTGGCCACCCCAGGATGCCGCGAGCATGGCCGGTTCGTAGCCCGCTCCGCCCCCTACCAACGCGGCTCGGTCGACGTTCGGAGCGAAGGTGCACTCGGCGAGTTCCACTAAGTCCACTTCGCGTTTCTTGGTTGCCCGATTCGCCTCTTTTCTAGACTGCCAGAAGGCCATTCGGCGAAGCACCAGATCCTGCTGTGCCGCGGTGTCGTTCCCGATGCTGGGCTGCCTGTGGCTGGGCGACGCAACGGCCGACGCTCCAGCGTTGGCCGGGAAGGGCTCAGGCGGCGACGATGCCACTCCCATCGGAGCCGGAGAGGTACCATGCTGTCCTGCCGGATCACGCGGCCCGTGTCGCGACTGCGATGACGGCGGCTCCTCGACCTTTTTGCAAGGTGGGCCGCGTCGACTGGCAGGCGAGGGTGCAGAAGGGACGTCCTTTCCTTTGACGGAATGACGCGCCTGCGGCGACGATTCCGCCGTGCGGCGTCGAGTCGCCTCGTCAGTGCTCGCACGGACGGCAGCATCCCGCATCCCGTGACGTCCAAGCCCGGCCCCACCACCTTGGGTCTCCACGACAAGGCGGTCGACCACATCCTCGATGTTGCTGCCAGGCAGCGGGCGCAACGGAGGCACCGCGCCACCGCGAAGGCGATGCCCACCCTTCCAGTCGTCGTTTTGCTCTTCGTAGTTCCGCCGTCGCTCGTCCGTGCCCCAAGGCGCCCCGGTCGAGGCATCGAAGGAACCCCCTGGCGCGACGCCGATGGCATCGTACTCGTCAATTCGACGCGCAGAGGATCCGCGCGATGATGGAGGTTGGGGGTTGGTCGACAGCATCGCCGCCGCTTCGGGCGAGCTGCGAGACAGACGTCGCATGAGGTGGTCAACGGTGTCGTCGATACTCCGGTAGCGATAATCCTCAGCGTCGGCCATCTGTGGGGGTGGGCCTCTGCGTCCTCCGAGAAAAGGTTCAACAAACAACACTGTCCTTCTGAAGGACTCCTTGGCGCCGATCGAACGCTTGCTTTATCTTCGACCATTCATTTTCTCGGGGTCGCGCGAAAGGTGAGGGTGAGCTCGACGGAAAGCACAGCGAATAACGAATTAACCCTCTGAAACCATATCGTCAGTATGACCGCGTGGCCACCGTCTCGTAGACGGGCGGGGTGTGATCGATCCAGTCCGTCACCATGGCGGGAAGCAGGCCCATCCAACTAAGCTTCACGAAGCCCACACCTAAGGCCACGAGACACATCAGCAAGTACACCGCCTTCGCGCGCCAGACGTCCGCCTTGATGTCGTCGTCTTCGGCGAATAACTTAAACGCGTCGTTCACGCCGAAGAGTGCCTGCAGAGGCTGTGAAATGGCGGTGCCGGTGATCATGATTGAGAAAATGTGAATCTCATTGCCAGCCATCCACAGCATGAAGAGCATCATCGGGAGGCTCTTCGCAGGGCCAAGCTGCATATCATTGAGACGCTTCAATTTCCGCGCTTTCCGTTCGATGGCATCGTCGCGCGGGCCGCCGGAGGCCGCCGCCGTTGTCGTACTTGTGGTCATGTTTTTTTTTTCTGCGTTCCTCTGTACTGTAAGTGGAGGAAGGAAATGGTTACTGAGAACGAAACGAATGCAAAATTATTCCCGCAGGGAAATCGAGTGAATGAATGCACGACGACGGTTCGCCGACTTTCTTTTTTCCGGGTTTGAGCCGAACAACGACCAACACACAATCAAAAAACTCTCGACCGCGCGTGACACAAAAAAAAACCGTATCGGTGCGGGATCAAACCAGCACCCGAGGCAAGAAGAGAGTCCCGCAGGTTCAAAAAGGACCCACGCGAGTGGACCACCTCTCCAGGTCGGAATGCCGGTACTTGGCCGGACCCACCATCGTCAAATACACAATGAATCCGCAGAAGCCTCCAAAGTAGCGCCAGCCTTTGAAGTCCGTACCCGGGTTGGATGAATCCTCGAAGGACATCTTGAACCTCCAGCGACCATAAGCATACCAATTGGCGCAGTTGTTGGCGACGGCGGAGCCCCAAATGATCGTCAGCGCACACATCGCTAACGACGAAACGAGACTCACGGGGCCGATGATGGTGCGACGCGGCTGTAGCGGACCGCATGCTTGGCTGCCAAGGGCCGCGAGGGGGGCGGCATGATGCGCCGTGTGCGATGACGCATTCGTGCCATTGACGTTTCGGAGAAGAAGCGAATGGGCGCTGACCAGGGGAGCCGGAGTGAACTTCGAGGCCGAAACCGGCGGCCCCCGTCGAGTGACCACTCGCAACATTTGCCAGGGGGTATGGTTCCTTTGCCTGTGTGATCAATGGGCAACAAATGACGCACCTTGTCAATGATTGCGCGCTGTCTTCGAGTGGCACGGGGCTAAAATAAAAAGGGTAGAGAGAGGAGCCGTGAATATGGAAAAGGCTCCTAAAAGTG
>ERZ1292630.630-Hain-H41-02um-R3-630-length-36023-cov-7_pt1 | contig 36023 bp, 40 predicted proteins | sample MGYA00564408_ERZ1292630 | MGnify/ENA primary metagenome ERZ1292630 (study PRJEB36523, sample SAMEA6512641) | groundwater metagenome | collected 2019-01-08 | study: AquaDiva: Metagenomics assemblies of 32 groundwater samples
ACGCAGACCAAACCAGCAAAAAGAGATAAGACTTTCATCGCTTACTCGTCGTTAATAAATGATTATTCACTGCCATCCTGACTTGGTTTCCTTAGGAGATAGCTTAAGGTAGCAACTTTATTTCTTCAATCACCACCGCTTGCTGCGGCACATCAGAAGGGAAAGGGCCTTTCGCGCCGGTGCGCGCCTTGGCGATTTTCATCACCACGTCTTGCCCCTTCACCACTTTGCCGAAGACGGCATAGCCCCAACCGCGCTGGTTGGGTGCGGTGTGGTTGAGGAAGTCATTGTCTTTCACATTGACGAAGAATTGTGCCGTGGCGGAGTGCGGGTCACCCGTCCTCGCCATCGCCAGGGTATAGATATCATTCTTTAAACCATTGTTTGCCTCGTTTTGAATGGGCGCGGACGTTTCTTTTTCGTGCAAATTCGCATCGAAGCCACCGCCCTGAATCATGAAGTTGTCGATTACACGATGGAAAATCGTGCCCGAATAAAAACCGCTTTTTACGTAGCTCAGGAAATTCGCCACCGACTTCGGCGCTTTATCCGCATACAGTTCTAAAGTCATACTGCCGAGATTAGTTTTCATCTCTACCATCGGGTTGGCGGCAAAGGCGGTAACTGAAAAACACAGGCCAATGAGGGCGGCGAAGAATTGCTGTTTCATAACGATCATCTCCAAAGATAGAAAATAAATTTCATGCCGAGCCTAACATGCTCTTATGCATTTGTGGCTTGCGCTAAATCTGAGCTACTGATTACTGCGATCGATTTGTTGCGACTACCTTGATATTGCAAATTTTGACTTGACTTGACCGATCGGTCAAATATAATTCAGGACATGGAACCAGTTGTAGACACCCAACAACGCATTCTCGACTCGGCCCGAGAGCTCATCTATTCGCGTAGTTATGCGGATGTAGGGGTGGCCGCCATTTGCGATCATGCTGGGGTGAAAAAGGGCAGTTTTTATCATTTTTTCCCCAGTAAGCGTGATCTGACGCTAGCGGTGCTGGATAGCCACTACTTAGAAATTAAAGATCACCTCTTGAAGCAAGCTTTTGCGAACGACATCCCCCCAATGGCGAGGCTTGCACGCTTTGGCCAGCTTTCTTACGAATTTCAAAAGCAGGTTTTGAACGATACTGGGCGTGTTATTGGTTGTTTTTTCGGCAACCTGGCCAGCGAGCTATCGACGCAAGATGAGCCGATTCGCCTCCGGATCGAGCAGATTTTCTCCAACCTGCAAAGCGGCATCCGCCAGGTATTGCGCGAAGCAATTGCCATAGGTGAAGTGCAGGACATCGATGTCGAGGCCACCTCGCAAGCGATGTTGGCTTATTTCGAAGGCGTGATGTTGCTGGCTAAAAGCCAGAACAATGTCGAAATCATGGGCCAATTGTTTCCTGCCATGGCCCAAATTCGTATCAGCCCGCGCTAGGAATCCTGCAATGAACCGCTACCGCGTTTTTATTTTTTCATCAGTTGACCGACCGGTCGACTACTTCACGCAACACCAACCACCAAGGAGAAACAAACCATGCAAACGCAAGTTAGACAAAACGCCAAACCGTTGATCATCCCGCAAGCGCCGGCAGGCGAGCAAGGCCGCGTCGATGCCGTTTTCGGCGCGATTAAACAGCACATTGGATTTATCCCCGATGGGCTGCGCCTCTACAGCTTTAGCCCACCTCTGCTGGAATCTTTCGTCGGCAATGTGTCCTATTTCAATAGCGGCGAACGGCTGACGCCTTCTTTGATGGCCATGATCCGTTACCTCGTGTCGTGGGAATCAAAGTGCCATTTCTGCATCGATATGAATGAGGGATTTCTTACCAACATGGGCTTAGACCTCGACGCGGTTCGCGCGGCGCGCGGCAACCCGGAGGCCGCGCCGATTCCCGCCAAGGAAAAACCCTTGCTCATGCTCGCGCTGAAAGCGGTGAATAGCCCGGAGCGTGTCACTGAGCAAGATATCCAGGCGGCAAAGGCGCAAGGTTGGAGCGATCGGGATATCTTCGATGTGGTGGCGCAAGCGGCGAACAACCGTGCCTTCAATTATGTGCTGCGCACTTTCAATGTCGAGTCTCAGGGCGCGTTTGCTTAATAAAATAGGGCTCGGAACCATCCAGGTTACGAGCCCATTTCTGCAAGGCATTAGAAAAAGATCAACCTTCGGCTTCACCCTCTTCATAAGGGTTATCGACCAAGTGAAACGGGTGATCAATGGGCATGTCCTGGAATGCTTGCCGGTTCGCATCGTTTTCGAAATAAATAACCATATTGCCATCGACGATATAGGGATGGCCTGATAGGTCCTCAATCTCCATGCCGGTCATCGGGTCAACGCTGCTAATCATTAGACCGGGTTCGTGTAGTCGGTGACTTTGATCGCGATCACGCGGCAGGTTATCGGAAGCGCGCCAGTTGAGCGATTCGATACTGAGTTCATCTGATCCTGATGGATGGGGTGCGAAATACATGGGAAACCTCCTCTTGTCACTGGTTGGGCTGAGGCCAACCCGAGCACATTCTCGATTTGGCATCTTGCGGGGGAACATTTCTGTATAGCACATGGATTGGCCGCTACAGGACCTATTTACGGCTTGCTGGGCGCAGCCCTGGAGGCGCGTTCATGCCGTAAAGCAAGCATTGCCACCAGGCGCGGATAAGCGCTCCCTTTTAAAAAAAAATAGCAGCGGACAGCGATTGTTTCTATAGCAATATTTATGTATTATATTTTCTATAGATAGAATAATGGGGGGCGAATATTATGACAGTCAAAGCCAACTCGCCGCAGGCGGACACCAACACCGAACGCAAAGTGCTGACGAGCGCCACGCTCAAGGCCGCCGAGTTGCTTGGCATCACCCATGGCAATCTGGCCAAGATTATCGGGGTCAGCCCCGCGACGGTGTCGCGCATGAGCAAAGCAGCTTATCTGCTCGATCACTCGCGCAAAGAGTGGGAACTGGCGCTGCTGTTTGTGCGTCTTTTTCGCGCCTTAGATTCGATCACCGCCGGCCGCGCCGAGGATGCCAAGGCATGGCTGTTTAGCCATAACCACCGCCTTGCCGGCCACCCTGTCGAGCTGTTGGGGAATGTACTGGGGCTGGTCAGCGTCGTCGATTATCTCGATTCGGTTCGTGGCCGCGTCTGATATCCATCCGCTCAACGCGCAGCTTTGGCGCGCGGTTGAGGCGCAACACAAGGTTTCCACCATGCGCTTGGTGGACAATGACCTCGCGGCGCAGGCGATACTGGAACGCATGATCGATAGCGTAAAGCCGCCCTTCCCGGTCGACACGCAAGGCTTGCACTGGTTGCTCGCCACCCCGTTTCGTTACCGCCCCGGCAAGCGCGGCAGCCGTTTCCGCGCTTATGACGACCCCGGTGTGTTTTACGGCGCGCTGGAGCGCCATACCGCGTGTGCCGAAGCGGGCTATTGGCGCTGGCGCTTCATCCTCGATAGCGAGGGGCTCAAGCAGCTCGAAGCCCACCCGATGACCTTGTTCCAATCCAAGATCGCCACGCCCGGCGTGGATTTACGTAAGGCGCCTTTTGCGCGGCTTAAAAAACACTGGACGGATCCGGCTGACTACACTTACACACAGGATTTCGCCCGGCAAGCACGCGCCAAACACATCGGCGCGATCCTTTATGCTTCGGTGCGCGACCCGGCACACGGCCCGGCCGCCGCCGTGCTGACTCCCACCGCCTTTGCCAAAGGCCAAGTGCCCAAACTCGAAACTTGGTATCTCACGGTCAATCGCTCAAAGGTGATTTGGAGTCATGAGATGAATGAGACTTTAGTATTTGCTTGGCAGAAATAAGGAAAATCGCAGATGGTCGAATTCGCAGTAATGTTTGCCCTACTGGGCATCGCCTGGTTTTGGCAAGACAGCTTGCACGTGCGTGAAATTGCGATAGCGTTGGCCAAGGATTTTTGCGCCAAAGAGAACGTGCAATTCCTGGATGGTGCGGTCGCGGCGGTCAGCATCCGACTCAAACGCGATCGACGTGGCCGCCTGGTGATCGCGCGCAACTACCAGTTCGAATTTACCGACACCGGGGACAACCGGCTCAAGGGTACGATCATGATGCTCGGTCATGCGCTGGAGACGATGCATTTGCCGCGCTATGGTTTGTCCTGAAACAGCCACGCGCGGTCTTGTGTGATTAGCCAAGCAGCAGGTTGCGCATGTCTGCGAACTGCGCCTGCGTAGCACGCACCGTGGGGCCGATGGTTGATTTATCGAGACCCGTCACGCGCCAGGCGTCAGGGTCCGTCTGCACTGCATCCTGCTCCACCACGCTGTCAATTTCAGCCAAGGTGGCAATGCTGTTGGCAATGTGAACCAGCGCCGTTTCTATCGGATACTTCTGCGCTTGTTCCGGTGCGTGATGAAATGCCACGCTCTCGATCAGCAACTCCGGAAAATGCCAGTGGCGCAACAGGGCCGCGCCCACCTCGGCATGGTCGAAACCAAATATTTCCTGTTCGGCCTTATGCAGCGCGAGGTCATCGTGCTCTTCAATCGACAGCAGCAATGCTTGCTTGGCCTTTTGCGGCTCCTTGTGGAAGATCACCAGTTGACCGATGTCATGCAGCAAACCACCCAGAAACATCGCCTCGGCATGCTTCATATTGCGTTGCTCGGCGAGCAGGTGCGCCGCTGCTCCGCAATATAGGCTATGACTCCAGAAGTCTTCCATGCTCACCAACTCGTTCGGGATACCTTCGAACGCACTGATGGTGGACGTGGCGAGCACCAAGTCGCGGATATACCGGGTGCCGATAATCGAAACCGCGCGCGTGACCGTGTTGACCTGGCTGGAAAGCCCATAGGCCGGGCTGTTGGCGATGCGCAGCAGGCGAGCGGCGAGCGCCGGGTCTTGGCTGATGACTTTACCGAGATCGGCGGCGGTGCTGGAGGGGTCGTCCACCATTTCGTTCACGCGCACGCCGACCCCCGGCAGCGAAACCAGGCTATCGATATCCTGGGTGAATTCCTCAAGCGAGACAGGCATGGCGGTTCCTCTTCAGTCCGAATGTTGCATCTACCCGGTTATAACGCCCATTTTTCGGGTTTCTGGAGGGGCGCGGAGATAGCCGTAGATAGGGTTCCCCCGCCCCGGCCAGAGGAAAATCCCGCACCCCACGCAGCTTCAACCCCGATTCATCCGTTTTTTTAACACCCCAGGAATAATAATGGTTGCTTTATGCCTCCAATAGTCCATACTCCCGCCAGCGAGACTTTTCAAGTATTGTATTAGCGCGTTACGCTGTGCCTCATCTCATCGGTACTCCAGTTCCCAAGCTCCTCCGTCTTGATTTCTCGTTAACCTGGGCATTTGCCCGAATTCAATTTTTTATTAAGGAAATCCAGACATGGCAACCGGTACTGTAAAGTGGTTCAACGACTCTAAAGGCTTCGGCTTCATTACCCCTGATGGCGGCGGCGACGATCTTTTCGCGCACTTCTCCGCAATTCAGAGCAGCGGCTTCAAAACCCTGACGGAAAACCAGAAAGTCGCGTTCGACGTGACCGAAGGCCCGAAAGGCAAGCAAGCCTCGAACATTCGCCCAGCAGAATAAGGCGATCGTTTGATCTTTGAAAAAAGCCCGGTTCGCCGGGCTTTTTTATTCACTGAATATCTCATCGTGGCAACTCGCCGCAGGAGAACGCCAACATGGCAAAAGAAGAATTGATCGAAATGGAAGGCGCCGTCACCGAAGTGCTGCCCGACACGCGCTTTCGCGTGACGCTGGAAAACGGCTTCGAAGTCATCGCCTATGCTTCGGGCAAAATCAGGAAACACCGCATCCGCATCTTGGCCGGCGACAAAGTCAGCCTCGAAATGTCCCCTTACGATTTAAGTAAAGCACGCATCAGCTTTCGTCACAAAGACGAGCGCCCCGCAGGCGCCCCGTCCGCGCGTCCTGCACAATTTAAACGGCGCTGATCTAGCTCTCGGCAATTGAAGACGCAGCGCGTAGATCGTTGCGCTGTTCTTCATGCCCCTTGATACAATCCTGCAAGAACAGGATACCGCTGGCTTGAAATCTTCCTACCCCTCTTTTTTTATCCTGATCGCCCTCATCGGCGGTTTAGCGATTTTCAGCTCTACCCTATCTAAAACCCCGGTCCTCCCGCTCTTCGCCCTGGCGCTACACGCCACCCCGTCAGAAATCGGCTGGATCGTGATGGCGTCTACCCTCCCCGGCATTCTCATCAGCTTTCCCGCCGGCGCGCTGTCCGATTTTCTGGGCAGGCGGCGCTTGCTGCTTGCGGCATTGCTTGTGTTCGCTACTGCACCTTTTCTCTACCTCATTGTGAGCAATGCTTGGCAACTCATGGCGGTACGCTTTTATCACGGCTTCGCCACCGCGATCTTCGGCACCGTGGCGAGCGCCGCCATCGCTGCGCGTTACACGACAGACCGTGCGGCTAAGCTTTCCACCTATTCCTCGATCACCATCGTGGGGCGTTCCATCGCGCCGTTTCTGGGCGGATTCCTGATTTCACTGGCGAGTTTTCACGCGGTGTATATCGCGTGCGCCATCAGCGGCGTGTTGGCGCTGGCCGCCGGATTGCTGTTGCGCGACGCTGCGCCGACCGCCGCCGCCAAATTAGAAATGCCGCACTTTTGGGTGAGCTTAACAACCGTTCTGCGCGATCGGCGCATCATGCTGGTGAGCATGGTCGAAGCGGCGCAGTATTTGGTGTTTGGCGCGATTGAAACGTTTCTCGCGCTATTTGCGGCATCGCTCGGTATGCCCGCATGGCAAATCGGCGTGATGCTGGGCGTGCAATTGGTGAGCATCGTGTTCGCCAAACCGCTCATGGGAAAGGTTTCCGATCGGGTCGGGCGTAAGCAAGTCATCATCCCCGGCTTATTAATCGGTGCGGCCAGCATTGTGCTGCTGCCCCATGCGCCGAGCTTTATCGGCCTCACCGTGTTGAGTTTGGCATTCGGCTTAGGCTTTGCCACCGTGACTTCCTCCACCGCCGCGCTGGTCGCCGACCTCACCCAAGACAACCGCTATGGTTCATCCATGGGCGTGCTGCGCACCGTGATGGATGTCGGCCAATCCATCGGCCCGGTGCTGACTGGTTGGATGGTCGGCTACGCCGGGTATGGCAGCGCCTTCACTTTACTGGCGGCAATTTTGTTGCTGGCTGCGCTACTGCTTGGTCTATCCTTAAAAAGAAGTTAAGCGCTGCGGCGGAACATCTGTCCGTTGCCGCAGTCGTAGCGTCAACGCGCTACTACATCCAGCGTTGTAACTACTACCCACCAGATCGCCAATACCGGGGCAAGCCCGATTGATAGGTGCTTGGCGATAGGAATCAGGAGACCCCTCATGCGCACTTTGTCTCGACTCTCCACGACGCTTTCCCTGTTTGTGTTGCTGCTACTGTGCGGTTTTAGCGCCCTCGCACAAGAAGATGAGCAGAACGGCGCCATCACGCCGCTGCGTTTGAGTTACGTCGAAGGCAGCGTTTCCTTTTGGCGCAACGGCGCAGAGGATTGGGTAGAGGCACGGCGCAATATGCCCTTGGCCGTAGGCGATGCGCTGTATGTCGGAAAACGCGCCGACCTTGAACTGCAAATGGGTAGCCGCGCTTTTATCCGGGCCGACGACGACACCCAACTCACGCTCTCCAATCAGACAGCCGACTATCTACAGCTCAAAATTACTTCTGGTCGCGTGTCGCTTGATTTGCGCACCTTGCCCAGCGGCTACCGCGTGGAAGTGAACACGCCCAATGCTATGTTTATTATCGAACACCCTGCGTATTACCGATTGGATGTGAATGGTGATTTGCATTTCATCACTCGTCGCGGTGGTCGTGCGACGATGATTTTGGCCAACGGTGAATCCCTACGCATTCAGCCCTCCGAAGAGATCGTAGTTCAAGGCGCCAGTGCGCGGACCTACGTCGCACCAGAACTCGATAATTGGGATCGATGGAATTACGACCGCACCAACCAGCAGCTTGACGCGGTAAGCGAGCGCTACCTGCCCAGCGGCATTGCCGGCGCTTACGAGTTAGACCACTACGGTAGATGGCGTGTGGTGCCGGAATACGGGCCGGTGTGGGTGCCCGATGTGGTTCCTACCGGATGGGCGCCCTATAGCACCGGGCGCTGGATATGGGATCCCTATTACCAGTGGACCTGGATTGACGATGCCCCCTGGGGTTGGGCGCCATTCCATTACGGGCGCTGGGTTTACCTGAGCGGTTACTGGGCGTGGACACCGGGGCCGGTCGCAGTGGTGCGACAGCCGGTATATTCGCCCGCCCTAGTGGCGTTCTTCGGCGTCAGTTCGCATGTTTCCGTGGGCATTAGCATCGGTGGCACAGGCCTGGGTTGGGTTGCGCTCAGTTGGGGCGAACCGCTGATCCCCTGGTGGGGTCGGCCCAGCTTTGTCGGTAGACCCTGGTGGGGCGGATGGCATGGGCCGCGCGTGGTCAACAACGTGGCCATCAAACAAACCAACATCGTCAACGTCACCAACATTACTTATCACAACACACGTGTGTCGCAAGCCGTCGTGGCCACCCGCACCGAGCATTTCGGTCGAGGCAAGGTACATGACACACCGGTTCGCATCACCGAAGCGCGTGAATTGAAACATCTGCGTGGCGCACTGCCGGTAACAGCCAGCCCGGCAAGCTTAGTGGCCGGCGCCCCGAAAAGCATTCGCCCGCCTGAATCAATCCTGTCGCGCCCAGTAGTCGCCACGCGCGCGCCGCGTGAGACCAAATTGCCTTGGCGTGTCGAGTCAAAACCCGTCGTCAAAACAGCCCTCGAGCCGCGCTACGTGCCGGTACCCAAACCCACAGTGAAAGAACTGCCGCGCCCAGAGTTCGGTCAACAAGGCGGAGAAGAACGCGTGCGCCCACCGCTCCCACCGCGCTATGAAGAAAGACGGCGCGAAACCGCACCCCTTACGCCGCCATCCGTTGTGCGCCAACGGGATACATCCGATCGCACCGAGGCCACGCAGCCGCGCATCACACCGCCATCCGCACCGACAACGCCGCGTGTGACGCAGGAGCCGACACCACCACGCACAGAAAAGGAACGCGTGCAGGAATCGCGCGAAATCAAGAAAGGGGCAGCAGCACCCACTGCGCCGCAGGAAATGCGGCAACGAGACCGCATAGAGAACGTTGAACGCGAGCGCGCAGATTTGCCAGGCAAACCCGCTAACCGCGTATATCGAAAAAATGATCAGGACAAACAGGACAAAGGCGATCGGCGTCGTTCGCAGTAATCTCGCTTAAATCCAACCTCGCTTCTTAAACCGGCGATAAAGCCAAAACGCGCCGATGAAAGTGCCGAGCACTACGGCGGGGTAAGCCCACACCCAGTCCAGTTCCGGCATCGATTTGAAATTCATGCCGTACAGCGAAAAGATCACGGTCGGGATGGCCAAAATCGCGCCCCAGCCTGCGAGTTTCTGCACGGCTTCGTTTTGGCGCAGCGTGAGGGTCGCCATGTGGAATTGCATGGCGTCGAAAGCAGCGCCGCGCAGCAAATCGATCGTACCCACCGCCCGCAGTGCATGGTCGTGCACATCGCGGTAATAGACTTTCAGCTCCTTGCTGATAATCTCGGGATGCACCCGGATCAGATCAAGCACCACTCCCTGCAGCGGGTCGATTACATCGCGCAGCGCGTTTAATTCATGTTTGACCGTGTAGAGTTTTTTCAAATCCTGCTGCACCAGGCCACCGCTCAACAAGCGCGTCTCCAGGCCACGGAAACGATCGGACAAGACAGTGATCACGGGCTGATAATGATCGACGATCTCGTCAAGAATAAAGTACAGCGCGGCGGATCGATCTGGCTTGAAGCCATTCTGCTGGCGCGCCAAGCGATCGCGCGCCCTTGCGAAATCGAGGCTGGGGCCGTGGCGGATGATCACGATAAAATTCAAACCGATGAACAGATGCAGCTCACCCAGCACAGTTTGGTCGTCCGCGAGCGTGACTACCTTGCTGCTGATAAAAAGATAATCGCCATATTCATCGAGCTTGGGCCGCTGGTGCGTAGTCAGCGCATCTTCCAAGGAAAGCTCGTGCAGATCCAACTCCTCGCCCAGCATCGCCAGCAAGCCACCGTCCGGCGATTGAAGATCGAGCCAGATGAAATTGTCCGTGTCGCCTATGAAATCGCTGACCTCGGCCAAGGGAATCTCGCGCGGCGCTTGTCCGGCGCGGTAAATCAGGCAGTGTGAATTGGGTTGCATGTCGTCTCGCCAAGAAAGCGATAGCGTCCGCCAAGTGGCGTGATGGTGTCAATACACCGGCCTATCCTGCAAATTCTGAAATCAATAGCGTTTGGTATGCCGCACGTTCGGATTCAGTCTTTCGATATCCGCTTGAACTTGGTCGCGACTGTGCTCGTACACCAGCTCGCGCCCCATCACGCTCCCTGCGTAAGACTTGCCCAAGCGCGTCGGAATCAGTTCGCAGCGGACGCTGTGGATGCCTTCACCCAAGACCACCTCGATCCGGTCGGCGCGCTTGCTCAGCACAACGACGTCCAGAGTTTGTCCGGTTTCGGAGATGCGAACTTTAATTTTCTCGTCATTCATCTGCGCCTCAATTCGTAAATTTGCATCGTGAGCGCCAGTCTACGCTCAGAACCAGAACGATGTGTCTTTCAATAAAAATTCATCGTAGGGCATGTAATGCGAACCATCACAGGAGAAGGTCAGGCTGATCATGCCGTTAAAAATATTGATCGAGGCCGTGCGCAGGTAAAAGGTTGGGTCGGTCAGGCGCAAGGCTTGCAGGGTGTGCAAAATGCGCTTGATATCGGCTTGCGGGATCAATGCATCGGCTGGGTAGGCACGCGGCGGAAACACCAGGCAAATATCCGGATCGCTCAGCGCCTCGTGATCCAAAATGCGGTAGCGGAATGGATCATTCACCGTCCAGATCGTGGTCTGGCTGCTGGAAAAGTGGATCTGGCATTGAAACACGCCGCGCTGCGTCAACAACTCCTCCAGAATGGAGAGCGCCTGCTCCATATTGCCGTCCATTTGGCTGTCGACGCGGCATTGTTGAAACACATTACTGCGGATCGATGGATCGCCTTTCACCTGCCGCCAATTACCCGGCTCTTCATACAGCTCGGCGGTGACCGGTAGATTGCGCAAGTCAAAATCAGCGCCGAGATAGCCCAGGGGATGAGCATCCCCGCGCACGATTTGCAGCGCGGTGAGCGAAGGCCGGTGATCCATCAGACTGATGTAGGCGTCAGAAAGCAGAAACCCCCAGGCCGGCACGGCTTCCATCATGTAGGGGCGCTGCGAGCGGTCGCGCCCGAAGTGTTCCGGTGCTAATCCTGCCTGACCTACGTTGTCACAAATCTGGATGCCGTCGGTGTTCACGCAGTACAGAAAAGAACAATGCGGAATACTACTGAAACCCTCTGTCAGAATCGCATTCAGCTGCGCGCGGTCACCCCATGCCGGCCTGCAGCGCTCGGCCAATTGCGCCAACGGCTCGTGCAACTTGCGCGCCAGCTCTTCGCGCTGCAAATAAATGCTCTCTTTCCATGAACCCTTCATGACCCTACCTATTGCTTGCGTAAATAAAACATTGTCGCATCGACGTACGTATGAAAGCTACTGATTGGCGTTAAACCGCTATTTTGAGTGGGGATGATGACGATAGTTCGCGTTGGGCGATCGCCCTTGCGAAAGTGCTACGGCGGGCGTGATGCTGCACGCCCGCCGTAGCGCCGGCTACTAGCCGGAAAAGATACCGTTATCTAGTGGCGATCACCACGACGGTCTGGTCGCTGGTCGTGGTGACGGCCTTGCCAATAGTCGTGATGACGATATTGATGATGGCCGCGCTGGCGATATTGATGATAGCCGTGATGGCGATGATCTCTTCGCTCTGCGTGCTGGTATACGACAAAGCTTATCTTCGGCGATTGGCTCTGATGCCCTTCTCGCTGACCGTGCTCCCAACCTTGTGCCTGCGCCGGGAACATGACAGCAACACTGCTTAAGGCAGCCAAAGCGATTAAAGTTTTCTTCAACATTTTTCATTACTCCTTAGTCAATTTGTTTCACTCTCATCCCGCCAATCACATTCACAGATCATGATTAGCTTGAGTCAATTAACGACTAGGCAGATGGGCTGTTGACGATACGGGGTGTAACAAAGGGTAACAGTCTGTATCGAAATGTGTCGGAACGCTGATCGCTACACTATTTTGGAAATGATCTATATTCAGAAAGCATGTCAGCATGAATCATGCCCCAATAAAGCTAATACCCAGGGATAAGCCATGAGTTCTCATGAATGGAAATACAGCCCTTACGACCCAAAAGACGAAGATTATTTCGGTTGCAAAGCGGTGGTGGTTGAAGAGTGGAAGTACATTCGCCAACGCCGCAAGAATCAGGAATTGGAGCAGGCGTCGGAAACAAGCGAAGAGGCTGGTGAAGGCATCATTGGGGTGATCGTACCTGAGAGAACGGAGGGGCCGGGAAGCCCGTGGCGTTATGTTGTGCGCTGGTTTTCTTTCAACCGATGGGGCAGACAAAAAAAGTTACCGGTGCGGGATAGCGCGCAGACGGCTGACGACGACACCCCACCCCCCCATCTCACCGGCATTGCCTTATCCGGCGGCGGCATTCGCTCGGCCAGTTTTTGCCTGGGCGTGCTGCAGGCGCTGTCCTATGCGGGCTGGTTGAAAAGACTCGACTACCTCTCCATGGTGTCGGGTGGCGGCTACATCGGCGGATCGCTCGCCTGGCTGCTGCACAAGAGATGGAAAGACGAAAACGGCCATGAAATCCCCTATGGATTAGATCGTAAAAATTTCCCTTACGGCAGCTACCCCATGGTGGGCATGGCGGATGAAGGCTGGAAGGCTTCGGCCAAGGGCGCCGAAGGCGTGGCAGCAGGAGACTGGAACGTTTACAAGGGCCGCATGCTGCGGCATTTACGCCAGCACGCCCGCTACCTCACGCCGGGTAACGGCATCAACATCATGTCCTTGCTGGCGGTCGCCCTGCGCAACAGTCTGTTTAGCATCTTCGTTTACGGTGGGCTATTGATCGTCTTATTCACTTTCGCTGGACCATTCTTGTTCGGGCCGGCGATGGATTGGCGACTCTATGAATATTTCAATAGTTGTATGGATTGGCCGGGCGCCGGTGTGAATAGCGCCTTTGGCTTGGCGGCGATGCTGACCATCCTGTTCGCCGCCATGGCGGTGTTCTACGCTTTATCCACCTGGGCAAGCACCGGCTACGTACTGCGTTACTGGTTCGAGCGCTGGTCGGGCCGTCTGCTGCTGGCTTTGGCCATCGTCCTCGTGCTCGGCAGCCTGCCGCTGATTTACGATTGGATTAACGAGGCCGGCCGAAGTACACCCACCCAAACCAGTTCCTTCAAGATCAGCGGGGAGGCAAGCGATTCGGGCGAGATATCTCTCAGCGGAAAGATCGATAAACCCAAGGCGGAAGCGGAGAGCCCGCAAACTGAATGGCGGATTTCCGCCTTGCGCAATAACTTAGCGGCAACCCTGGGTGGCTTGTCCACGCTGCTCGGTGCAATCGCTACCGCACTGGCTTTTTTTCAAAATGGAAAATCCAAGAAAAAAGTGCCCACCGGCTTACTGGTCGCTGTCGGATCATTCGCCTTGATCTTCGGGCTGCTGCTCCTGGCCTATCATTTTGCGGCCCTGCTTCGTGTGCCGCCCGGCATTGCCGCCAGTGAAGCGCTTTGGCTATGGCCAGTGCCATTAGATGATTCCAGACTGCGCAGTGATAGTGTCGTCATCGGGATCGCGGTTCTGCTCGCCATCTTCCTGCGTCTCCCCAACCTGAACTACCTTTCCATCCACCGTTACTATCGTGACCGGCTGATGGAAACGTTCACGCCTGATCTGCCGGATGCACTGGACCCGAACGGCCAAGTGCCCGGTGGCCCGAAATCGGCGAACCGCGCGCCCTTATTCAAAATGCTGGATGAAAACAGCGTGTCAGCTGACGCTGGGCCCTACCCCATCATCAACAGCAACATCGTCTTGGTCACGTCGCAGATTCCCAAATTTCGCGGCCGCGGCGGCGATAATTTCATCCTCACCCCAAAGTACTGCGGCAGCAATGCGACCGGCTGGTGCGCAACAAAAGATTCGCCCTATAAAGGCATGACACTGCCCACGGCCATGGCCATTTCTGGCGCGGCGATCAATTCCAACACCGGCGGCGGCGGTGAAGGGCTCACGCGCAATCCGTGGCTTTCCTTTCTGATGGGGTTTTTCAATATCCGCCTCGGCTATTGGGCCGAAAACCCGACACCGGCAAAAGACCGGGTAGACAGGATAGCGGTGAGTCTGGCCAGACCACTCAAGCTGGTTCCCGAGAAAGACCAGGAGCACCTCGCCCGCTGGTTCATGGAAATAGTATGGCACGGACTATTCTGCCTGCTGCGCTGGCCACTGAATCAGCTAACCGTGATGTGGCATAGGATGCTGAATCTAGGGTTGTGCTGCGGACGTAACGTTCCCAATGCGTTCTACCCCGGACTATCGGAACTCTATCTTCGCAAAAACCTCGACGAGAACAGCCGCATGGTGCAACTCTCCGATGGGGGGCATTTCGAGAATCTGGGCCTGTATGAATTGATTCGCCGCCGCCTGAAACTCATCATCGTGTGTGACGGCGCCGCTGATGCAGCATTCGGCTTTGATGATCTGGCGAATGCGATGGGGAAAGTGCGTGCCGATTTCGGCACATTGATCGAAATCGACTGCGACGATGCCGAGTTACTGACGCCGATGGCGGAGGGCGCCTCCAACCTGGAAAAGCGCATGGCCTATGCCAAGAAAGGCTATTTGATTGCCAACATCATTTACAACGACAAGGCCCGTGGCACCCTGCTTTACGTCACCACCAGTTTCTTCAAGGAGTTGTACGCCGACCTCTACGCCTACCGCAAGGCCCATCAGGAATTCCCGGATCAGCCGACGGGCGACCAGTTCTTCGACGAAAAACAATTCGAGGCCTATCGAGAACTGGGGTATCAAACTGCTTACCGCATGATGTGCGATAAGGACGTCCAAGGCCACGATGACGTAAAAGGAACCGTGGGGATACCGGACATCAGTTGTAAGCCCAAAGGGGCGAGGTATTAAATATCTATTTTAGGGCTCAGTCGTTTGCGATACGCGCGCCAAAATCCACTTAGCACCAGCGCACCCACGCCGCCGCCAATGCCCAGCAGCATGATGCTGTTCAAGTGATCGTGAATCAGCGGGATATTGCCGAAGAAGTAACCGCCTGACACCAGCGTCACCACCCATAGCGCAGCGCCAGCAACGACAAACAACAAGAATTTAGCAAAGGTCATCTCCGCCACGCCGGCGACCAGTGGCGCGAAGCTACGTACAACCGGAATAAACAACGAGAGCAAAAAAGTCATGCCGCCGTAGCTTTCATAGAAAGCATGCGTTTTAAGCAGCGATGCCTGATCCAGCCATTTGTAATTGCGGCTAAATATTTTGTGGCCGATGACGCTGCCGATCCGGTAGTTGACCGCGCTGCCGGTCACCGCGGCGCTAAACAGTATCGCCATCACCAGCCAAATATTCATCTGACCCGTGGCACAAAATGCGCCGCTGATAAAGATCAGCGGGTTGCCCGGCAAAAAAAACAGCGGCACCAGCGCCGTCTCGCAAAATACGATGGCAAACAGCAGCAGATAAATCATCGTGCCGTAATTGATGATCACCGTATCGAGATAGTGATCGAAATGCAGAAGGATCTGAAGGAATTCCATTACTAATTTGGCTCGGATGGGTGGACAGCGTTCAGCCAAGACAATACACCCCTACCCGCCGCGCGTCCGCTTGCGAAGCAGGCAGTGAGCAGATAGCCGCCGGTGGGCGCTTCCCAGTCCAGCATCTCGCCCGCACAGAACACCCCGGGCAGGGCGCGAAGCATCAATTGCGGGTCGAGTGCTTCGAAGCTGACACCGCCCGCGCTGCTGATGGCTTCATCCAGTGGGCGCGGAGCGATCAATTGCAACGGCAGCGCCTTGATCGCCGCACCAAGCCGGGCAGGCTGAGCATAGTCTTGCGCGGGAACCAACTCACGCAGCAAGCCGGCTTTAACACCCTTCAGGCCAAGCCGGCTTTGCAGGTGGCTGGCTTGCGAGCGCGAACCCCTAGGCCGCGCCACTTCGTCGATCACGAATGGCAATGCTCTGTCCGGGAGTAAATCGAGATGAATAAGCGCGCTGCCGCTTGCGGCAATCTCGTCGCGTAGCGTTGCGGATAAAACGTAGATCAAGCCCCCCTCGACGCCGCTTGCCGTAACGATGAACTCGCCCCTTTTGCGATGGTTCACACCAGCGCGATCCTTGTAGCTTATCGCCACCGGCTTGACGGGATGCCCCGCAAAACGCGTGCTGAAATGTTCACTCCAGCCGACATCGAAACCGCAATTGGCTGGCCGCAGTGCCTCGACCGTCACGCCACGCTGCGCCAGCAGCGGCGCCCAAGCACCGTCAGAGCCCAGCCGCGCCCAACTGCCGCCCCCGAGCGCCAGCACCACCGCATCGGCCGCTATGCATTGTTTACCCGCGGGCGTACTAAAACACAGCGCACCCTGATCGTTCCATCCGAGCCAGCGATGACGCACGTGGAAACGCACGCCGACCGCGCGCAATCGATGCAGCCAGGCGCGCAACAAGGGCGCCGCCTTCATGTCGGCGGGGAACACACGGCCCGAGCTTCCCACAAAAGTATCAATGCCGAGCGTGTGTATCCATTGCCGCAGCGCGTCGGGGCCAAACACGGTAAGCCACGGTTGAATCTGCGCCCGGCGAGCACCATAGCGAGCGAGGAAAGCTGCGGCGGGTTCGGCGTGCGTGATATTCATGCCGCCCTTGCCCGCCATCAAAAACTTGCGCCCAACTGACGGCATCGCGTCATAAACATCGACCTGCACACCGCCCTGCATTAACACCTCGGCCGCCATCAGCCCGGCGGGGCCGCCGCCGACGACGGCGACCGATCGGGTAGAGGATGTATTGGATGGAATCATGGGAACTTAGCCCCCGATGAGAGGGCGAATTGAAGGCGCAGCAGCGTGGCTCAGCGTGTTGGAATTATTTCGCGGGGATTTCCGATCTTCGTTTCCCACGCGTCCACACGTAGAAATAACGCGGCTCCTCATCGATGAATCGCTCGACGACGGATGAATAGGAGCGGCTTTCACCGGGAACCATATCCCCGCGGTCGGCGATCTCACCCATGCCGATCTGTGCGCCGCGATGATTAAACACGAAGACGCGCGCGTCCGGGCGCACCATGCTGTCGCTCGTATTCTCCATAACCAGCCGGTATTCATACAGGGGCTTCCCATTTTTCTGGAGCACGGTGAACACGATATTCTTGACGTAGCCGGCATCCAGCTTGATCACCTTGTCCGGCGCCAGCTCGCGCAAATGGGGGAATTCCCCCTTGATCAGGTTGCCGAGTTCCTTGCGCGCCTGCTGCAGCTCCGGCATGGTTTTCTCGAGCGTTTGTTTTGCTTGAAACAACTCCGCTTGCGCGGTTTGAATATCACGCGTGAGGCTATCGATGCGGATTCCCGCAATCACGCTGACCACGAGCAGCAGTAGGAGCGATGCAGCCAGCGCCGCAGCCAACATCAGGCGCTGGCTTTTTTTGCTCGGTATGCCGCTGTGTTCGGTGCGGTGGCGCGAAGAGCGCACACGGTTGGCACGCGGCGGCTCGATAGTCTCGGCGGTCTCCGCGTTCTCGACGACTGGCTCGTTGGTGGTTTCGTTCATTGATGCTCCATGCGGTAGCAACCTCTCCGCAGGTTCAATAAAAGCGGAGAGCGGGTCATCGCCCCAAGTTTATTGCGCATTATGATGGATTCGGAATTCTGTTTGCTAAATATGATAGGGGTGCATTTAAGGATCAAGTTGAGGCTAATTTTCACTCTCCCCCAAACTTCCTGTAAAAAAATGCGCGCTTCACTCAAACTCCATCGCCCGAAAAACCATGCCGGCATTCACGCGAGCCAATTCATCGTAAGTGTCGAGGTGGGCATAAGGCGACTGGTCCACTTTGTAGACGTCTTGCAAAGAACCGCCGTTCTTAATCACCTCGGCTACCTTCGCGCGCAGGTAAACCAGATAATCTTTTGTGTACTTGGTGACCTCTGCGATAGTGGTCGGACGCCCATGACCGGGGATGATGGTTTGCGCGCCCAACGCTTCGAAGCGGTCCCAGGTCTTGATCCAGGCGGCGGTGTTGGTGTCGTCGAACAGGGGCAGCATGCGTTCGTGGAAAGCCATGTCACCCGAGATCACCAGCTTTTTCTCGGGCACCCACACCATGATGTCGCCGGGGCTGTGCGCCGGGCCGAGGTGAAGCACCTCGAATTTCCAGGAACCCAGTTTCAGTTCCAGCTTGTCCTCGAAAACCCTGTCCGGCATGACCACTTCGGTCTTGAAGGCCTTGTCGCGCAGGCGCGCGCGCGTGGCTTCCAGCAGCTTGTCGCCATCCTGCTGGATAACATGGGCCGCGTCCTTGTGCGCGATGATGATCGCGCCCTGCGCCTTCCAGTAGCCGGCGCCCATGATGGCGTGCGACTGCGCATTTTCTAGTACGACATATTTGACCGGCTGCTTGGTCAGCTTTTTGATCTCCTCATGCAGCGACTGCGCCAGCAGATAGTTCGCCCCGCCGTTCATGACCAGCACACCGTCCTCGGTGATCACGAAAGACAGGTTATTGTTGTGCCCGGAGTTCTCATAGGTCTGGGGCGCGGTCGCGCCGATCGCCGACCACACACCGGGAATTACCTCCTGCGGCTTGCTGTAGAGGAAGGAATCCAGCGCCTTGTCGGCGTATTTCACCGGCAGTCCGGCGCGCTTCCACGCGAAGAATCCGTCCGCGTAATTCTTCACATTGGTATAACCCAGTTGCATCAGCGCCCCCGCCGCAAGCGGGCTACGCTGGTTGTAGTTGCTGTAGACCACCACCGGCCTTTTCTTGTCGGCGACAAAGGTATCGATCTGAAACTCCAGCTGGCCGCGCGGGATATTGTAGAAATACGCCGTGCCGATATAGCCGCCGAGCAGCGTCAACTCCTCCGGGTTGCGCACATCGATCACCACCGTTTCCGGTTTTGCTTGCAGCAAGGCTTTCAAGCCGTTGGTATCGATGTGGGCGACGCGATTGTTCACCTTCGCCAGCGCCGACTTCGCGGCTTCGCCCAGCGCAGGGGCATCAGGCACCGCTGCCGGCGCCGCATCGGGTCTGGCAGGCTTCTTCGCCACGGCCGGGGCCGCCACGCCCAATAAAACACACAGCAGCATCAGCGCGAGCGGGGAATGGCGTTTTTTCATGTTGTGCACCTTTAGGCCAAATAATAAGAAAGTGCGGCGTTAACGGCCGCCCGCGCCCTTGGGCAGATTCTTCATCATCTCCGCCGGGTTCATCGTACCCATGCCCGGCATCATCACATCGCCCGGCTTTTGCCCCGCCTTGCACGGCCCAAGCCACTTGGCTTCAATAGTCTGGTTTGATTCTTTCATGCCGTGCATGGGCGGGCTGTAGCTGCTGTGTATCTCGCCGCGGTAAGCGGTCGAAAAATCACCGCTAAAAACCGCCTTGGTAGTCGCGGTGGTTTCCCCTATTTTGCACACTGATTCGGAAGTGACGCGATTGCCTGCTTTGCTGAAGGTATTTTTCGAACAGCTCGCCTTCGTCTGTTTCTCACCCTGCTGCTGCATCAGATCATCCGATTTCTCATCGACACATTGCTGCATGCGCATGGGCGCGGGGCCGGCATCCATTTTCATGCTCAGATCCCATAAACCGGATTTGCGCTTGGGCATATCTTTGGGCGTTTCCGCCCAAGCGGATGAAATGAACAGGCTGATCAGAGCGACATAAAGGTAGTGATGCATGGCTTTCTCCTATAAAAATATTGCTACTCGCTGCGGCTATGCACGGTGCACACAAACCCAAAATGCGAGAGACTGTTACCGAAAAAAAACGGCAGACTTCTCTGCCGCTTTGTTGCTTCGGGAGAGCAAGCATTAAGAGCCGGATTTCCGCATCATGGATTTCTTCACCCAGCCTTCCTTACCCGACCCGGTTTGCACCTTGATGAAATCGCCCTCTTCCTGGCCGGAAGCGATGGCTTCATCTTCTTTCTTAAGCTTGGCTATCGTTTTTGCGCTGGCGCTGGGTTTGTCATAGAGCACCACGCCATTGATCTTCGGCGAAAACACATCACCCTGACCTGCCACGTCACCCGCTTTAGCAACCGTGCCCGCTTCCTGTCTCAGCGTTTTATCGGTGCGTTGCATTTCTCCGCTACCCCGAATGGCTTTCACCACGCTGTTGTAGGCATCCAGAAAAGCCATCGCCACCACCTTGCCTTCGGCGGTGTTCTCATACGCGCCCAGCCCCAATCCGACACCGCCACCACCCAGCAAGCCGCCGAGCGCAAAGTCGGTCTTTTGCGACGCGCCCGTCGCGGATGCAACCTGAATTCCGGATCGGGTGTCGGCGACAGTCAGCGTGGTTTGCGCTTCCTTGAATTTAAGCGACCCGCCGATAACGGCGCCAACCGATCCGAACAAACCGCCGAGAATGCCGCCAACCCCGCCGGCGTCATTGTTCTTGAATACCACCTCCGGCGTCATCACGTAATCCGCCGTCGCCAATTGCCCCTTGCCCATGTTCGAGCCTTTACGCAATTGTCCGCCATCCGCCAAAGCGCGCTCTTGCTGAATATTCTGCATGGCAACGCCGCGCTCAACCACCAGGAAGCAATTGGACTGCTGCACAATAATGCGAATCAGACCGTTCGGTTTGGGCAGGCCAGCTTGTTGCAGCGCTTGCGTAACATAGTCTTGCGGCTCTGCCACGGCCATCGTTCCGAGCGGCTTGTTGCAGCGTTCCAGAACAGGCTTGCCCGAATCGGATGAGCCGCTCGGGGTTGCATTCGAGGTATCCCCGGAAGGCCCCGACCCCCCACTGACGCCGCTACCCCCTTTGCCTTGCTCGAATTCGCCAAACGCATACGCCGGCGACGACGCGGCAAAAATCCCTAACAAAGCACAAAACATAAGATTAGTTTTCACGATGGCCTCTTTCTTAAGAGTTAAGGTTCAACCGCGAGATGCCTGTTTCCCAAAACATACATCCTGTCCTAACGATTCAATGCCTTAGGCAATTTGAAATCATCAAATACAGTATAGCAACCATAGATCAAGTTTTGCAGGTTCGCTTCGATGCTGAAGGATATGGCTAGCTACTGAATCTCTTTACTTGCCGCCCAGCGCCTTATAGCGCTTCTCGGCGCTGGCGAGCGCCTTTCTTGCGGATTCTTGCTCCTGGGTGGCCTCATCCAGCCTGGTGCTTGCCCGCGCTTCGGCCCGGTTTACCCGGTTTAACTCGGTTCTGGAATCGCGCACATCATCCGTGGCGGCGGCGTCAGCACGCTTGGACCAGCTCTTGGTAGTTTGGATTTTTCTACGCTCCGCGTTGCCAACATGATTTGAGAGCCGATCCCGCTCCTCTCGTAGATCGAGCACTCGATCGCGCGCGGACTTATAAGCCGCATCCGCCGCTTTCACCCGGGACTTCGCTTTCTCTACATCACCCCGTGCGTCATTCAACGCCTGTGCCGAGCCGGCAGATGGTGCATTTGCGCCGGGGCTGGCAGCCCAAACGGGCGCAGCAGAGCACAGCCAAGCCATGAAACAAAACAGCCCGATTTTTCGCATTTTTCTCTCCTATTTAAAGTAAGGTAGATTCGAATTCGAAATTCATTCCGTCAGCAGCGTTACCGTAGTTTCCGCCGTTATTTGGTCGATATCAAATTGCACTTCACAGTACTCAGCGAGCTCACTCATGGGCGTGGGATCATCCGCACAACTGCAACCGGAAATCATCCCCGTATAAAAAATACCGGTTTTGACACGAATAGCCCCGGCCCCCTCAGTAACGCTGATGATCATCACGCTGCGATTTGCGCCATCGGTATAGCTGCTTTGCGCTAAGCCCTGCTGCAAGGGAAGCAATGCAGCATCCATTTGCTCGATCTCATGCTTTAGGATTGCTTCAAACGCGGGGGTTCCCCATGCGTTTAAAACAGTAATGAGCTGCATTATCGGCTGCTTTCGCAATCAAGATTTAAGGAAAGAAACTGGCCTTCACCGGATCAGGCCTTTATACGCCTTACATTGTAGTGCAGACCTACTAAACTGTTTTCATAGCCTGGCTATAGTGTCCTGCCATGGGGCACCGCTACCCGCATTTTCAAAACCTTACGCAACAGGTGGGGGAATTATTATGAGCACACACAAGCGTCGCTACGCCGCAATCGCTCTAGCCGCATGGAGCGTCATGCCGACTCGGGCCATTGCCGCCCTGGATTCGGATTTGATGAAAATGTATGGCGGCACCTATTTATCCGACTGCAAAAACCTCGCATCCCCGAGGGTGACGGTGTTTGCCCAGGCGCTGGTTGTGCTCAAGGGCAATCAGCGCATGGCCGGAAACAAGCTGGAGGCGGCACATTCCTATTTCGGACAGTCCCCGCCGCCGAAGTATCAGGTGGCATTGTTGAGCGAGGTATCCGGCATGCAGTTGCTCGGCATTGTTTATCGCGATGCATCTGGGCAATACATCATGCTCGATGGCGACCCCAAGGTGAGGTCGAGTCTCGGCCCGGCCATGCTGGCTTACAAGTACCGCCTGTGTGGTGCTAAAGAAAGTAAAGTCGCCGAGCCCACACCCCCGACACGGAAATATGCGCTCACCGAACTTAGCGCGCCGGGCTTGCTGTACGACGCACGAATTAAATCCGCTTACTACCAAGCGCTGGGCGCTAAGCGCAACTTGGGTTGGCTGGCTACTTTAGATGGGCCGAGTCCGACCAATAAAAAGATCACGATTGGTGGCATGGAATACATCCTGGCCACTGCATGCAAGAATCACGACTGTGGCGACAACAATATCGTGCTGCTCTACGCACCGGCCCAGGGACGGATATATGGCAAGATTTACGAACGCGGCCGTGTGACCTTCATCGGTCAACCGTCCGCCAACCTCATGCTGGAGTTGAACCGTTTATGGAAAGCAGAATGGCGGCAGGGCCGATAGCCAACGGAAAAATTAACCGTACACGGATTCACGAAATTGCGCCTTGATGGCTTCAAGCCCCGTGCGACTTGAATCCAAAGCGGCGACGCATTTGCTATCCAGCTTTTTACCGGCCAGGCGATGCAACTCTTCAAACGCTTCTTCGCTGCTCCAGGCGGCCTTATAAGGCCGGACACTGGTCAAGGCATCAAATATATCGGCTGTCGCAATTATCCTGGCTTCAAGCGGAATAGCCTCCCCCGCTAATCCTGCCGGATAACCGCTACCGTCGAATAATTCGTGATGGTAGTTAACAATATTTCGCAGGACGGCGATGTTCGGAATGTCTTTATAGCCAAAAGCCTTCAGCATGAAATCGATCATATCCAGGCCTTTAGTGGTGTGCGTTTTCATCACAGCATATTCTGCTTCAGTCAGCGCACCTGGTTTCAGCAGGATGCGATCAGGAATCGCGATTTTCCCAATATCATGCAAAGGCGCGAATAAAAATAACTGCTCGATATAAGCATCGCTTAATCGATATTCGCTGGCCAGGCTGCGCGCAATCAGCCGTGCGTAGCGGGACATCCGCTCCAGATGCGCGCCGGTTTCACAGTCTCTATGGCTGGTAATATGGCGCGCCGTTTTCATGGTGGCTTTTAACGTGCTCATGGCGCGAATTTCCAGAATCACGTTCAGGGCAATGACACTCGCTATTGGGTCAAGATGGGCCAGCACCTCCGGCGTAAAACAGGCTGTTTCATGTGAATTTATAAAGACAAAACCATAGAACTCATCCTTGTAAAACATCGGGATGGTATAGCTTGATCGGTAACCGGCTTCGAGCAAGCGTTTGGTGTGATATTTCTCGCTGCGGCTAAATACAGACAGGTCATCCGTGATACGCGGTTTACCCGTCTGCAAAATATTGACCAGCGACGTGGCTTCCGCCAATTTGTACTGATAGGTTTTAAGCAGCTCAGGATGATCGCTGCTGGATACATAAGTCGACAACATGTCCGTTTCGGCATCATAGACCACCACAGAAATGCGATGCACAAATTCAAATCGACTCCGCAAAGACGCATGAATGGCATTTAACTTTTCGGACAAGGGAACATTCTTATCGAGTTGACCAAACAGCTCGAACTTAACATCGTCACGCATTTTTTTCTCTAAGCAATATTTATAAACGAAATATAGCAGTGCTAAATGAGGTAAGCTGATAATTTAATTTGAAAAATACCCTTTTCGTTCGAATGGATAATGGAATTAGTTGAGATGTGCAATGACAGACAAACCCACGCCGGTTCTCAGCATGTGCTCGCCGCCCTCATGCGCCTGCACCGCGCCATGAAAATCAGCGGGGAAATAAAATACTAGCGCTTCCCTAAACGATACGCGTCCGCCACCCCAACAATCCAACACACGATTAAAACCATCGTTGCGATAGTCAGCGTGGGCGTGCCAACTGAAGTTGACGCCTGAGATACCAGTTCTGAAACATGGCTTGGGTCGAGCATCCCGCCGTCGGCCTCGATTTTCTCCAGCACAGCCATGGCCTGTTCGGTCGCATTGGAGACGATGATAAAAAGACAGATCGCGCTCACTGTAATCAAGCCGATGCCGCGCCCGTTAAACTTCAAAAACAGATGCCCCGCCCCAGGAAAAACCAGCCCGGACCACAGTGCTGCTTTGATGGATTTGCTCATGATATTCACCTCTCCGCTCGAATGTTAACGCAAGGTCCGGGCTGGCTGCTGAGCAAAGGTATCCGGTTTTAAATCACCAGGCGGGCCACATCGTTCGGGCCCTACTCGTCCGAGTAGAATAGCACTCTTCGAATCTCGGACCCCGCACCCGGCGTGGTGCTCCCTATGCGTTTACCGTTACCCCTTGGCCCTCTTCTCCCTGTTCTCGCACTAGCACTGCTTGTGGCGGGGGCGTCGGCGCGTGCTGAGGACGAGCCGACCACCATCGCCACCATCAAAGAAGAAATCAAACGCCCGCAGATTCAGGTTTTTATTGAGAACGATGTACTCGCCGGCTCCGATCGGTATTACACCAACGGTATTAAACTGGGCGGCGGCGGCGAGTTTCCGTTGCTGGGAGCCCTACTCAAACCTATCCCGGAAGCCATTATCGATGTGATGGGCAGGGAAGGGCCGGATGGCGAGACCCCGAGAAACCATCTTGGATTTTTCATCGGACAGAACATTTATACGCCCAAAGATATCGGCATCACCGAGCGTCAGCCGTTCGATCGACCCTGGGCCGCATGGTTATACCTGGGCAGCGTTGTGCAACGTGTCCGCGGAAACCGCTTGGATACTGTCGAACTGGATATCGGCATGGTCGGCCCAGCTGCGCTGGGCAAACCCGTGCAGTCCGGTTGGCATAAGCTGGTCGGGGCGGCGCAGCCTAAGGGTTGGTCGAATCAAATCCCCAATGAGCCGGCGTTCATGGCTGCCTATCTGCAAAAGCGCCGCTTCGGCACCAGCACCCTCCAGATCGTGCCGCACGCGGGCATCACCGTAGGCACCGTGATGACGCTGGCGCGCGTCGGCGGCATCGTCCGCATCGGCAGCCGCATGACCGGCTTTGGCCCGGATTCCATCGAGCCCGGCGGCTCGATGCTGCAAACTACCCGCGAACAAGAGCGCCAGAAAAATAATGGCTGCTGCGAGTGGTATCTCTTCGCCGGCGGCGACTATCGTCTGGTCGCACGCAACATTTTCCTCGATGGCCCGATGTTCCGGGATGGCCCGAGCGTCAATCGCCGCACTGCGGTGCACGACCTCAGCACCGGATTCGCATTGCGCTATCGGCAACTCAACCTATCGCTCACGCATATACGCCGCAGCGAAGAGTTCACCACGCCCATGGGCGGTGGCGGAAAGCAGGCCTTCTATTCGCTTAATGCCGGGTTGCAGTTCGACTGAATGTTACAGCCCAACCAACTGACCATGCACTCCGAGAGTCCGGACTGCGCCCAAGATATGCGATGAACGACCCAGGCTCGGATCGTAGGCGACCAGCATGAGATGCCGGTGATGGGGATTGATGTGGGCGCTGACCACACCGGTGCACGCGCTGGCCACATTTTCTGCTTCGTTGATTTCCAACTCGTTCAAGTATTCATCGATATGGATGACAAAATCAGAGAGAGACATGTGATACCTCCTAGATTGCTGGCCCGTGGAAAAATCCCATCGTAATTCAGCATAGACCCGGAGCCGCAGGGCTACAATCTTTCGGATGGCCTATGCTGAAAGTAATAAGCCGCCTCCAACTTCGCCCCCCACTGCGCGCCCACCCCTTGAATTCCATTGCATCTGGGTCTATACATTAGCTTATTAATTCTTTGACCCGCCTTGCCTAATTCGCGGCACCTCCACCTGTTATTGCACCTCGCTGCGCCTTTAGGCAAACCGGCCAAACTCCAAGATTAGCACCAACTGATACTGACTGAATTTCCGGAATCGATCCCGGAATGGCACGACGGGTAGCCATCCCCGTTTTTTTGTAACAGTTGATATAGGAGGTACCGCTATGCTTGCTTCAACTTCCAACCAAACAGCCCAGAAACTCCATATGGCACTGGAAAAATGCGATCTCAACATGGTCGTAAGCTGCTTCAATGATGATTGCGCCTTGGAGGTGATCGATCAGAATCACCCACCCAGCAAATCTCTCAAATTGAACGGAAAAAAGGCTATTTCCGAATACTATAAGGACATTTTCGGACGCCAAATGACGCACCGCATCGATCAGGAAATTGTCGGTGACGGCCAAATCGCTTTCACCGAATCCTGTCAGTATCCGGACGGCACCCGCGTGGTCGCGGCGGAAGTCTTCGAACTCTCCGCCGACGGAAAAATCAACCGCCAGACCAATGTCCAGGCATGGGATGCCTAGGCGGCCAAAAGCCGCTGCCAGCTGACATTGAAGCAGCGTCAAGCCGTATCCAAAAAGGCGCAGCCCCTTGCGCCTTTTTTTTGAACTGCGCTGGATAGCTTCCTGCAACTTACCAAAAAGACGTTTCCGGGCAATTCATCTCAATCATTCAGGAGAACCACATGGCCAACCCATTCGTGCATATCGAATTGCAGACAAAGGACCTCGCCAAGGCAAAGGATTTCTATTCCAAGCTATTCGACTGGAAGCTCGAAGATCTCCCCGCGCCAGGCGGCGGCGCTACCTATACCATGATCAACGTGGGCGAAGGCACGGGCGGCGGCATGTTCACCAACCCCGATCCAGTGGTGCCGCCGCATTGGCTCGCCTACGTCGGGGTGGATGACATTGCGGCATCAACCAACAAAGCGCGTGAACTCGGCGCGACCGTCGTACAGGACGTGATGCAGGTGGGCGATCACGGCTGGCTCAGCGTCATCATCGACCCCACCGGCGCAACGATCGCGATGTGGAAAAGCAAAATGGGCTGATGGATCTGCGGGAATAAAACTTGGAGACAAATCATGATGGAAGACGATACAAAAGATTGGGAAAAAAGCGAAACCATTGATGAGCTAGACAATTTGCTCCGTATTGCTCAGGAGATGGGGCATAGGCTTTCATGTGAAGTTCATGGAAATTTGTACGATGATGTTAGAGAGCTCACCGAGCTTTTGCACAAAACACGCCATCAGGCAGACTTGGTTCAGCAAAAGCTAAGGCCTAAATGAATCAGATGCGGCTCATAATGCTTATAGCGTTGGTGATGTTGCCTGCTCATGTAGCCGCTACTAATTTTGAACTCATGTTGCATTCTCTGACTCAGCGCTTTGGAGAGAATTCGGTCCAATCCTTTCACGATTGGCAAGCCATGCTGACAAATGCGGAAGGCCTGAGCGCGCCAGAGAAACTCACGCGCGTAAATGAATTCTTCAACCGGCGCATTTGGTTTAAGGAGGATCAGCAAATATGGGGAGTCAAAGACTATTGGGCCACTCCGATGGAAACCTTGGGTAAAGGTGAGGGAGATTGCGAAGATTTTGCCATTGCAAAATATTTCACGTTATTGAATCTCGGATTTACCAATGACCAGCTTAGGTTTATGCGCGCCACATTGCGATTCGGTGGCGAAGGCAGCAGTGTTAAGCAAGCTCATATGGTGCTGGCTTTTTACTCAGCTCCAGGCGCTGAACCACTGTTGTTGGACAGCTTGGTCACAGAAATTTTTCCTCTATCCCGCCGCCCCGATTTGACCCCACAATATAGTTTCAACAATCAAGGATATTGGCAGCTCGGACCGGGTGGCGATGGCACGCCAAATGTGGACGAAACCAGGCATCTAAATCGTTGGCAGGATTTACTGCAACGCGCTCATGCCGAAGGATTTGATCTAAGGTGAACGTACAGTTTAGAAGCGTAGCCGTAATGTCACCAGCTAAAAGGTGGCAGCTTCGAATAGCTTTTGTGAATCGGGATTGAGAGATGAAAATCGCCCGGCAGGTTGCAATCCAAGTCGTAACTCCTTAGCACCTACATAGCAGACGAGGTAGACGATGGAGTCACCCATGCACAGCATCAACAATCTGTTCACGCAACTCGGCCTCGCGTCGGATGATGCGTCGATTGCGCACTTCATCCAAACTCACCGAGCGGCGAGCAATGTCGTGTTATCCGAAGCCTCGTTCTGGACACCGGCGCAAGCCGCATTCTTGCGCGAAGAAATTCTCAATGATGCGGATTGGGCCGAGGTGATCGATCAATTAAACGCCGAATTACATGCGCAAAAATAATTCGATGCTGACGCTATTAATTCCTTGCCGCTGCGAATCTACTAGCGGGAGTGATAGCAGATAACGCTTCATGCTATTTATCTAGGCCTGACTCCGCGTGCATGGTGGCATGCCTGTTATCGTCCCCCATCGCCTACCAGCGAGAATGGCGCCCAGAAAATCGGATGGGCGTAGGAATACACCGGTTTTTTGCTCGCCGGATCGATATAGGTCCCTTCCTGAATCATTTGCAGCATGCTGGCGCGCATGATCTGGGCGCGGGTCAAGGTGGGCTGCTTTGCTTGGCGCGCGAAAATGTTGCTGGTCAAATAGCGCGTGGCGCTGGTCTCCACCGGCCAATTCGACGCCAGCACCGCACGCGCGCCGGCATAGAAAAAAGCGCGCACCAGGCCCGACAAGGGCTCCTCGCCGGCGGCGTTGGAAGATGCTGTATTGCACGCGGACAGCACCACCCAATCCGCATCGAGCTTGAGGCCGAGAATCTCATCCACCGTGAGCAGGCCATCGCCCCCGACGCCACTCACATCGGGCGCGGATAAGGCAAGCGCCGGTTGCACCAGCCCATCGAGCTCGCCCGGCACTAGACCATGAGTGGCAAAAGCGAGGATGCGATAGTTGGCGAGATCGCTGGTCTTGACGTTTTTTTCATTGGCGGCGGCGCCGAGAAATACATTGCGTTGCGGATCGACACCCAAGGCTTGCGCCATCGCCAGAACTTCAGCGCGCGTATCCGGCAGGCGCGGTAGCTCAGCCAATTGCGCCGCATCGACCGCATTGCGTTTGGCGAGCGTGGTTTTCGCGGCTGGTGCAGCGCCGCCTTCAGCTTCACGCATTTGCACCGCGCTGAAGTAAGGGTCACCAAACGCCAAAAATGGCGCACGCTGCGACTTGCCCTGCCGCATGGCGCGTAGCGTCAGCAATGCATTCGCCGTGGGCAATTGCACCACCGCGACTTTTTGTATCAACCACGGCACCCCACGGTAGCGGCTGAACATCAGCTGGCCGCTGTCTTTGCCCACCGTCACAGCCTGCGTCGGCAATAGCGCGAAAGGCAATTGCGCGAGCGCGCCATCCGGCACCACCAGCAGTGTATCCGCGCCCTGCCATGCAGCTTCCACCGGCTTCATGATCGCGGCGTAGAGCTTGTGCGCTTCGGTCACATCGAACTCTGGCACCTCTTGCAACAAGCTCGCTTCGGCATCGAGCGCCCGGCGCAATCCGCGCACGGTCTTGCTCAACTGTTCCGCGCTGAGATTAAAGGCAGCAAAGCGGATAGGTTTATCCTTGCGCACCACCCAGACGAAACCACCCTCATCGCTCGCCAGAAAACTGACTAGCGCTTCGTTCGGCTGCAATACACGCTGCAAATCAGCTACCCCGACAGGCTTCGGGTTCACCAAGTTGGCGTATTCCGGAAACTTGCCCGCGAGGTCATTGCGTAGTTGCGCGCGCTCGCTGCGCATGCGGTCGATGTCTTGGCGCAGCGTTGTAATGAGCTGCGGGTTCTGCTGATCGGGTGGCAGCGCCAAGGTATTTCGAATCAGTGAAAATTGTGCACCGATCTGGTTACCCAGATCCTGTTCACGGCGCGTGAGCTCAGCCAACGCGGCATTACTCGTTGCAGCACGCGCGGCGGAAGCCGCTAACGCACGCTGCACGCTCTGACCGCGCACCGCATCAGCAATACGAAATGCTTCGTTGCCATACGCTTCAGCACGCGCTGGCTCGCGCTTCGTCGCCGCAGACAGGAAGCCGATATAACCGTGCAAAATCGCCGCTCGGCGGCGCTGGCGGGAAATGGCGCCCCCCTCGTCGTCGTCCTCCGCTTCGAGCAAGGCTTTTGCGGCAAACGCGTATTCCTTGGCTGCGCGCGCATGGTCACCCTGCTTCGCCAGCGCCTCAGCCAAGATACCCGCCGCCTCGATCGTTTTGCGATCATGCTCGCCCAACGTCTGACGAAATTTGGCGAGCACCTCGTCGAGCAGCTTCGCGGCCTGCTTGGACTTGCCGGTCTTGGTGAGCGCCAGCCCAAGTACCACATCGCCGCGCGCCAACTGCTCACGCAAGCGCGGTTCCCCGGCCAGGGCTTGTTCGAGTCGCTTGTATTGTTTAACCGCATCGGTATACCGACCCTCTTCGGCAAGACGATGCGCATAGGAACGCAAAGCGCGCACCGTATAGTTAGACTCGAGTGGCACACCGCCCTGCGTTAGACTCTCTATCGCCTGCTCCGCCAGGTAGGTGGCTTCCTGGCGCCGACCTTGTTGCGCGAATAGTTCCGCCAAATCCACCAGCGCATTACCGGTGGCCGCCGAGTAGCGCCCAGTTCGAATAATGGTTCTTTGCATCACATCCCGCGCCACTAGTTCCGCTTCTACCAAACGCCCCTGATCGCTCAACGTCTGTGCCAGCACGGCGAGCAGGTATTCTTCGTTCTGCTTGCGTGCATTTTCCGGAATGACATTGGGGCGTGATTGATTGGCCACCTCGTCAGCTGCCCATGAAGCGATGGCTTTGCGGATTTGCTTCTCCGCCTCGGCGTATTTTCCGCTGGCCTGCTGGATCATCGCCTCGCTCCAGGCGAAGTGCGAATCCCAGAAATCGCGGTTAAGGACTTCTGCTTTGGCGGAAAGCGCGCGGTATTTTTGCGCCTGCTTCATTTCACGCGCCGCGCCGGGAAGATCGCCTAGTAGCACATAAACGCGCACGAGATTGGTATTGGCAACGACCTTGCGGCTCGTCACCGTCTCGACTGCAATGAACTCATTCCACATTTTGATCGAGTTGAGCGGGTTGCCGCCCCAAAATTCCGCACGCGCTAATTGACGTCGTAATTCCTGGTGCAGCTCAGGGCCAGTATCCAGCGCGTAGGCAGTGCGCAAGTCTTCCATTTGTTGCCGAAACAAGCCGACCTGATCCGCTGCATCAGCGCGCAACGAATAAAAACTCGCCAGCGCCTTTGCATCCTTTGTGCGGGGAATCGGCTGGCTGATCGCCTCGCGCGCCTGTTTCGCTTTTTCCGGATCAGGCTTGTGGTGCGCGAGCAGCCCCTTGATGTCATCGAGTGATTTGCTGCTCGGATCGTTTGCGGCGAAGGCCGCAGGTGACAGCAGGAGCGTGATGCAAATGCAAAGCCATGGGGGCGATTTCATGTGAGTACCTCCCTATTCAGGGTGCCACTTAATTAATCGTGTCAGGTACTTTAATCATACATGAGGTGCTTCATCTGCCACCTACACCCTAAGCCACCGTTTTATACGGTCTTACTATTCCGCTCAACTTGGAATAAGCCCCGCTGAAACGCCAAAGGGGCCAGTTCAAACTGGCCCCTTTAGTTTCTCTACCCGCTAATTCTTATTAAAATAACTTGCCGGGTACAACGCGCTGCCATTCTGCACGCACCGTCCCGTTTTCTACACGTTTGAATGTGCCGTCCGATTCTTTGATGATTTGGGCGCAAGTCTCGCTTCGCTTATCCCAATGCGAGCAGTGAAGGCCATCCGACGTGACCCGCCACTTTCCCTTTGTTTCGCTACCATTTTCACTAAAGAGAACCGCGCTGCCATCCGGCGCGTGGTAAATCATGTTTTTGGAATTGCCCCGCAAAACAAACGTCATCTCTACGGTGTTACCGCTGACGAGCTTGGTTATTTCTTCGCCAGACAACGCTTGTTGAGCTGACGACGAAGTTGATAGAAGTAAAGATGCGGCTGCAATACAGAAATGCACAGCGGAAATTTTCAATTGTTATTGCTCCTAAGCGGTGTGAGGAAACCTACTGCATCTCGATCCGATCATGGATACTACATTGCCAAAGCTAATCCTAACTCACCAACCAACTTGCAAACTGCTGCCATGCAGGCGTGCCAGACAACAATAGCCGCGCCGGTTGCGACAACACGATGAGCAGCATGCCCCATCCAAATGCCGGGTGCAGCCTGCGGTGTTTAACCGTGTCGTAAGTCACACAAGAAAGGGCGACCAAATCAGTCAGGCCAAAAAACATCGGCATGCCACCCGCCTGAATAGAATCTATCGGAATGCGTGCGAACGCTGCCGTCAGCATGCCCACACAAGACAGCAACATCAAACGCCGATGTATATCGCTGCGGGTACGGTAGTAAAGGCCGGTACTCACCAGGAGTGCGAAGACCAGCATATCCCCCAAGGGGATCACCAAAAATATCAGTGGCGGTGGCCCAGGTGTGTGGCCGAGCTTGGCCGCTGTGATAGCGGTCGCCGTGCCCACGATCAGCACGGCCGCCGCAACGACTGCGCCGAACACGCCAGCGCGGCGATGCAGATCGGTGCGGCGCATGGCCACCAAACGCACCTGCATCAAGAAAAATAAAAACCAGAGCGTCATCACCAAACCATGCGCATGCACCAAGGTTGATAACTCAGGCGCACCAAAGCTGGCCTTGAGAAAGTAAGTCTTGGCAAAACCCGCAAAGACGATAACGACTGCAACCAACGCACCCCACGTATAGAGTCGGCGATCTATGCTGCTGCTAAAAACGGTCGCTTCTTTAGACATATTTGCGCTCCTTTAGGTTTAGTAGTGCCTGCCCAACGAATGCTTCAATGAAGTCTGTTTCTGTTTTTAGGATGCTACTTTTCTAGACCTGGCCCCGACGTGTTTTCCGTCTTATTTCTTTGGCCCTATGAACGGCGAAGTTTGACCCATGCAAACAAAAAAACAATCAAGAAAATCAGGTCAGCCCAGGCCCACGGTATCCACATGGAAGGTATTCCCGTGGTGGTGATATACCAGAATGCGAGGCCCACATAGGAAGCCTTCAGGGCAATCCCATAGGGAATCAGGTCGTGATTTTTCGCCGGGTTGCTCGCGATGCGCATAAATATGGCGGCAAATATCACCAATAGTAGGGCAGGGAACTGGACGTAGCCGGGATGATTGGGAGGCTCGACGCCATACCAAGCGAAAATGGCCAATGGGAAGAACAAAAAAGCTAAGCCCAGCAGGCCCTCGTACAGGGCGGCGATGACAAACAAGGCTCTCGTCCAGGTGTACATAAATATCTCCTTCCGTTGTATCAGGTTGAATGCATCACGTCGCGCAAACGCCTTCTATAGTTTTCCCTGCGCTCGCGGGTGAATTCGGCACTATAAAGCCGTCCAGCAAGTTCTCTAAGGCCGGATTCCAGCTCCGAAACACTCATGGAGGTGGGTCTGAAGTTCACATCAAAAAGGGTACAGAGTTCCCAGGCATCTTCCTGCAAAAGGCGCCCCTCACTGCGTAGCCTGTCATACAGAGGGGTTCCGGGGAAGCCGGTCATCACTGTAATCTGCACCTCATATAGGCCACTCGCTTTGACGAATTGCCAGACCTGCTCAAAGCTCTCCGTTCCCACGCCGTCCAATCCGAGGACAAAGCATCCGTTGACCGTGATGCCATGATCCTGAATACGCTGGATGGCCTGGAGATAATGATCCAGTTGTTTGACTTTCCAGTTCGCATGTTGCTCCAGTCCGTCGAGGGCCCTCAGGCTGGTGCTTTCCAATCCGATCAGCACCTGCGCACACCCGCTGTCCCGCATCAGCCCGAGGAGCTCGTCGTCCTCCGCTACTGAGATATCGGTTTCCGTAAACCAGCGCACTTTCTCCTTGGCCAGCGAACGCATGAGGGCTTTCGAATGCCGTTTGTTGACGAAGCTATTGTCGTCGGCAAACTCAATAAAGGGCTGCGGCCAAAGCGACTTGATGCGGCGGATTTCCGCAATGACCTTATCCACCGGCTTGAGCTTATATTTCGGCGATAGCAGAATCGATGACGCGCAAAACTCACAGCGAAACGGGCAGCCGCGCTGCGTCTGCACGGTGAGACGGTTGTACTGCTCGATATCCAGAAGCTCAAAGCGTGGCATCGGCGCGTCTGCCAAGTCAAAGCTGAGGCTGCGCGCATCGTAGACCGGCTTCAGTGTACCTGCCTTCAAATCGGCAATCAGTGCGGGCCAGAGCGGTTCCCCCTCACCGATGACGACGCTATCCGCATGCTGCATGGCTTCCTTTGGCAGCATCGTCACGTGCAGCCCGCCCAAGATCACCTTTGTGCCCAGCGCACGGTAGCGGTCCGCCAGCCGGTAGGCATCCTTAATTCTTGCCGTAAAGCTTGAAATTGCGACCGCGTCAAAGCCTCCGACCAGTTCGCCTTCCACGTCGCCGGGCATCTCCAGGTAATGAAGATCGATATCCGCCGGCGTCATCCCGGCCAGGGTCAACAAACCCAGGCTGGGCAGCGAAGCAATGACGCGGTTGCGCTCGACGAAACCGGGCAAGGTCAGCCCCAGCTTTGTCAGCTCCAGGTTGTATGCGCGCACGCCGCTGACGGCGATCAGGCCGAGCTTCATGCGCTGGGCCACCCGGTTACCACTGCCAGCGCGGAGACCAGCACGCTGATGACAGGGATGAAGAATAAATGGCGAAAAGCTTTGCGCCATGCCGTGAGGAAACAAAGCAAGGGCATGGCTATGGCACCCACCACCATCGCGAGAGAGGCCACCTGCACATGGGAGGATGAAAGCGATACCGCCGTAAACGTAAACCCGAGGGCGAAGTTGAGAAAACCGATTCCAAAAAAGGAGATGTGGCCCAGCCGGAGCAAGCGCCGCGCAAATGACCCATACCCACCGACCCAATCATCACGATGGAAAAACAGCCCGATGATGGCACCAGACAAAACGCCTCCCAGCACACCGATCCATCCCGCAAAAAGATTCATATTCCCGACCATGCTGATTCCGTGTTTTATTGCAAAACAACCGCAGCCCAACTGGCGATCCCTTACAATTTCTGAAATCCGGATCGTAGCCGCTTTCTCAGTTCTTTATAAGAAATATTACTCTGAACTACGGCTGGCTATTGGGTGACCCCGGCTTGTTGGTGGGGTAAGGCGTGGGGCTTCATAAAATAATACAACAACCAAAGCCTGGCAGCTTCACTTGACACCTTCACTTCTGATTCTATGAATCCTATTTGTTATGCTCTAATAGCCCGCCTGCCCCCGGGGAAAAAATGACCACACGAAACGTCGGCGAAATATATTCGTCCAAACACACCCAGTATTCTGAAGCCACC
>ERZ1292630.631-Hain-H41-02um-R3-631-length-36002-cov-55_pt1 | contig 36002 bp, 35 predicted proteins | sample MGYA00564408_ERZ1292630 | MGnify/ENA primary metagenome ERZ1292630 (study PRJEB36523, sample SAMEA6512641) | groundwater metagenome | collected 2019-01-08 | study: AquaDiva: Metagenomics assemblies of 32 groundwater samples
TTCATATAAAACGGCTTTGCGGCTTGGGGCTGGGGTTTACCTTGCGTCTTCATAACCTGCCTGATGGTTCCGCACTTCATGCAAACCGGGTCATCCTCTTTTAACTCTGCCCCGCAGGTCAGGCATTTTACCGAAGATTGGGATTCCTTTGGTCCAGCAAGGCCTTCAGTGGAAACCAGGTCTTCAGCCGTGATTTCCGGTGTTACAATAACTTGGTTACAAGATGGGCATTTGACCTTTTTACCGGCGAATTCATCCTTAACCCGCAGGGATTTACCGCATCCACACTTAAAACTTACTGGCATTTTATTCCTCCATCTGTACTCGCTGAATACATAAATAACTATATATTTAACGCCATAAATTTCAAGAATTTATGTTGACCTCTTTAGAGGCATCTAGTAATAAAAACTCTTTCTTTGTGGTGATGATTGTACAATGAATATACTCCTTTCAAAAGAGATTATCATAACCGTCAAACCTTTTTATGGGATTATCTCTGGCGGCATTGCAATTCTCCTCTTAACTGCAATGCTGATAGTCCCCAAGCAACTGGTCTTCCGCTCAAATTATCAAACCGCCAATATACCCTTGTTCCAACAGCCAATTGCCTTTAATATATTTACCTGCACCTTCAAGAAAATCACCGGCATCCCCTGCGCCACCTGCGGCGGAACTCGTTCAACCTTTTATTTGTCGCACCTCCAATTTAAACAATCTTTGCTGATGAACCCCATGGTTTTCCTTGGGTTTATCGGCCTAGTGATGTGGGGAATAATATCGCTTATCAATATCGCATTCTATAAATCTAAAACCATCTCATTGGCCATGCCCGGTAAAAGATTGCTGATTATCTTGCTCGTTGGCGGGCTTTTGATTAACTGGGCATACCTAATATTTATCAGTAAGCCCTAATGACCAGAATATGAATTTCTATAGTCATTTTTACAACCGTCCCTACCCTTTTTATCTGACCAGCGCCATGCGCCATAAAACGTGGGGAAAGTTTTCGTTTATCGGCTCTGACCCGTTCCTGATACTTAAATCCAAGGGAAATAACATCACCATTGAACAAGACGGCAAGATAACCCATAAAAAAGGCGACCCGTTAGAAGAGTTAAGAAGCATCTTAAATACCTACAAAGTCAGGCATAACCCCAAAAGCCCTGCGCCTTTCATGGGTGGCGGGGTCGGGTATTTTGGATATGACCTCTGCCATTTTATAGAAAAACTCCCCTCAACTACCAAAAATGACTTAAAATTCCCAGACCTCTTCTTTGCCTTTTATGACAAGTTTATAGCCATAGACCATTCTGCTAATAAGGCATGGAATGTCAGATTAGACATTGGGGCAAACCTATGCAGCCTGGATTCCTGCTTACGCAGGAATGACACTTTCCTTTCCGTCATTCCCGCGAAGGCGGGAATCCAGAAGAAAAAGATTACAGGAAGTATGCTGAAGTCCAACTTCACCAAACAGGAATATCTCAAAGCTGTCAGGCGTGTTAAAGAATACATATTTGCCGGCGATATTTATCAAGCCAACCTTTCCCAGAGATTCGAGATACCACTCAATAAACATCCGCTGGAATTATTTCAAATCCTGCAACAGATTAACCCGGCGCCATTCTCGGCCCTTTTAAAACCTAATAATAATAAACTTATCATCAGTTCATCACCTGAACGATTCCTAAAAGTAAAAAACGGCTATATAGAAACCAGGCCGATTAAAGGCACACGGCCCCGGGGCCAGACCAAACAACAGGACAGCCGACTCAAAAAAGAATTATTTCATAGTATCAAGGACAATGCCGAATTGGCTATGATAGTAGATATGGAACGCAACGACCTGGGCCGGGTCTGCAAATACGATTCGGTAAAAGTGACTCAACAAAAGGTGCTTGAAACCTATCCGACATTACATCACCTGGTGGCCACTGTAAAAGGCGAACTGGATAGCAAATATGATTTGGTGGATGTGGTTAAGGCAACATTCCCGGGCGGTTCCATTACCGGCGCTCCCAAAATCAGAGCAATGGAAATCATTGACGAACTTGAGCCGACCAGACGCAATGTCTATACCGGCGCCATCGGCTATATCGGATTTGACGGGACCATGGATTTGTCTATTGCCATCAGAATCATTATGCTAAACGGCAATAAAGCGTATTATCAGGTGGGCGGCGGAATCGTGGCTGACTCTGACCCGGCCAGTGAATACCAGGAGACACTTACTAAAGGGAAGGCGCTAATGCAGGCCTGCCTGATTTAGCAATCCGCTAAATGTCAATAAACGACGGGTAACATCTGTCACCTTAAACCTGACCTTAATAATCCTCTTTGGATGCTGATTTTTGGGAATCAGCAACAGTAACTTATCAGCCCATTCAAGAACCATTACGGTTTTTTGGGACAGTAAATCATCCAAACCCAATCTGAATAGTTCTTCGGGCTTATTCAGGCGATAAGCGTCAAAGTGGAATAGGGATAATTTCTTGCCTTTATAAAAATTACCCAGGACAAAACTCGGGCTGGTGATTTTCTCTGCTTTTGCCACGCCTAAACCCTGGGCAATACCCTTGGTGAAATAGGTCTTGCCTGCGCCCAGGATGCCAATGAGGGCAATAAAATCGCCGCCCTTGAGTTGACGAGCAAATTTACTGCCTATTTTGATGGTCTCGGACGGACTATTGGAGATTATCTTTATCATTATTTAGCCACAGATTTCGCTGTCGCGGTCACTGCGGTGTTCACAGATTAAAAATGGGTAAATCCTTGTGGTTTAATATTACTTATCTCTCCCTGTTTCGAGAGAAGGTATATTCCTTTTTGTTTAGTTATCATCCCGATAATACTGACCGGCGTTTTAAGCGCCCTATCGCGAATAATCTTCACTGCCTCTTTTAGCGGCGCAGTAAAAAGTAACTCAAAGTCCTCGCCGTCAGTCAGGGCATGTCGTAAGGAGTTACCTTTTAATTTATACGCGTCTTTACTAATCGGAATACTTAACTCATCCAGCACTGTCCCAAGCTTACTTGATTCCAGAATATGATTCAGGTCTACTACTAAACCGTCTGAGATGTCTATCATAGAGTTTATTTTATAATGACGATTTAGCAGCGCTGATTCTCTTAATCGAGGAGTAAAAGAAAGATGCTTACCTAAGATACTGCCGCCTAAACTGCCGGTAACTAATATTGCATCACCTTCACGGACACCTGCTCGAACTACCGGCTTTGATTTACTTATACCAAATAGTGTTGAGGTAATAGTAATCGGTCCTTTAATAGATGAGAGGTCACCGCCGATAATCTGGACCCCGAATCTCGTACAGATAGAATGCATCCCTTTAAATAATGGATGGGTAAAAGACGGCTTGGCACGGTTCTTAGGCAATGAGGCGCTAATTAGAGCATATATCTTAGTAAAATCGCCCCCCATTGCGGCTAAATCGCTTAATGAAATGGCTATTGATTTATAACCGATTTGCTCCGGGGTGGCTTTCTTAAAATCAACATCCTCAACAATTGTATCGGTGGTGGCGTACAGGAGGTTATTATCGGGTAATTTTATTACCGCGCAGTCGTCACCCGAGCCGATGAGCACGTCTTTACCGTATCTCAGATGTTTCTGGAGCCACTTGATATAGCCGAATTCTGATTCTTTCACGATTCTCTTATAATACAAAACCACAGATGCACACAGATAAACACAGATTTATCCGTGTGTATCCATTTTAAGTTATTCCAATAAACTAATAAGCGTCTCGCAATATCGCCTCAGTTTAACAGAAGTTTTATCCCATCCGCCAAAATGTTGTCTTATAATATTCGGTAGCAGTCTTTCAGGTAATATATAATTAAATAATTGATGCCTATCGTTATCTAAGTATTTCTTGTAATTAACAAACTGCCATTTAGTAAAAGGACTTTTTCTAATTATTTCTACTTCTGGTAAATCTGTAAACACCCCAAATGGTAACCCCTCTTCTTTATCTGCGGAAAGGCATTTCAATAAAACATTTCCGCCAACTGTATAATTAATGCGGTGCCCGGCTTTCAGGTATTCAATATAGTAGTATGTCCCTTTTGTGATAAATATTCTGGAAAGATTTGCGGGTCCACTTTGCGTGTTCTCAACCAGATTATAGAATAGAATCAGACTGAGTTGTACAAGTTTATCTAAGGACAATTGAGAACTATCATCAGGAACTAATAATGCACTATCACTCAATATATGAATTGACACAGGATTTGAGCCTTTAATTTCATCCAGTGAGCGTAAAAAACCGAACCCTATTTTCTTCGCTACATCTTCTGATGGTGGCTCATTTTTATAAAATTCCGATATGCCGCAGATATCTATATAAGCAACAGTTTTCTCACCTGATTCCAATCGCATCAACCCATCATCATTATTTTTGGTATTATTATTCATCTTGCTTACTTTACATCCGTGTCCATCTGTGTTTATCTGTGGTTTCAACTTAATTCTTCGGTGCCTGGTCGTAGAACACGATTTCTCCGAGCGCCTTGCGCGGCTTAGGCTTGGGCTCGCCATCAGCATAACCTAAAGGCATAAGTCCGACCACTCTCAAATGGTCCGGGATACTAAGCGCCTTCTTGACCTCTTTCTCGTCAAATGCGCCAATCCAGCAGGTGCCCAGGCCCTCTACGGTCGCAGCCAACATCAGATGGTCAAAGGCCAGGGCCAGGTCAATGGCCCAACTCTTCATATAATTTCCCTGTTTCTGGTATGACTCGTCCTCATTGGCGCAGCCGATGATGATAACGGGCGCCTCGGCAATATATAACTGGTCCCTGCAGGGCTTAACTAATTTCTGCTTTAATTCAGGATTACGCACCACGATAAAACGCCAGGGCTGGCCGTTCTTGCCGGACGGCGCCAGATGCGCCGCATCCAGCACGCGATTAAGTATCTCATCACTGATTGGGTCCGGCTTGTATTTACGGATACTATGTCGCTTCTTTATCACATCATAAAAATCCATAACTTATTCTCCTCGCCACTAAGGCACCAAGACATAAAGAATAATTTATTTATCTTTAGTGCCTTTGTGTCTTCGTGGCTAATTCTATAATTTCTTTCTCTGATGGTCAAGAATTGTCAGACGACAAATCCAATTCTATGCCGCCTTTTCCAAAACTTCAACAAATACTTGGTTTTTCGCCACCCTATCTGGCCAATAACCATACACCGATTATAGCGCCTGGAGCGTACCTCCGTAAGGCCAAGAGCACACCTATATAGCGCCTGGAATATACCTATATAACGCCTGGAATGCACCTATATAGCGCCTGGAGCATACCTATATAACGCCTGGAATATACCTCTGTAGTGCTTGGAATATACCTATATAGTGCTTGGAATGCACCTCTCAGGGGCCTGGAATATACCTCTGAGGGGCCTGGAATGCACCTCTATAGGGCCAAGAGTATGCCTAATGCGGACAAGGATGACTACCCCCCACCCTCCCCCCTCCCCCTAACTAAAAATCACCTCTTTTACTGTATCAGATTATTAATCAAAGGGTTAGAGTAAAATGCCTATTTAGAGATGCTAATCCCCAATTCCTTCAACTGTTCCGAGGTGACATCGGACGGGGCGCCGGTCATCAGGCAGGCGGCGCTGGTGGTCTTGGGGAATGCAATGACATCCCGGATGGAGTCCAGCCCCAGAAGAAGCATTAGCAGACGGTCTATACCGAAGGCAATACCGCCGTGCGGCGGCGCGCCATAACGCAATGCCTCTATCAGGAATCCAAATCTGGACTGGGCCTCCTGCTCACTGATACCAAGCAGTGTAAATATCTCTTTTTGCAGGTCTGAAGAATGGATACGAATACTTCCCCCGCCCACTTCAACACCATTCATCACCAAATCGTAGGCGCGCGCCTTGACCTTGAGCGGCTCGGTCTTAAGGAACGGTATGTCTTCCGCTCTCGGTGCGGTGAACGGGTGATGGACGCTGTCAATCCGTTTTAATTCCTGGTTATAAGTATATAGCGGGAATTCCACTATCCAGCAGAGATTGAATCGTTCCTTTGTCTTGATATCCTGTGCTAATTTATTAGAGAGATGGACCCGGAGATTCCCTAAGGCAGTATTAGCCATATTTACATCGCCGGCGATAATAAAGATAAAGTTGCCCTCTTTGGCATCCATCGCGCTGATTATTGATTTCTGGACATCAGCCGCCAGATACTTGGCCACCGCGCCGGTCAGCGTATTATTCTGAACCTTATATGAAACCAGACCCTGTGCGCCGAACTCCTTGACCAGCGCCGTGAGTTTGTCTACTTCACTACGAGAAAATTCATTTTCATTATTAGTCGGCGCCACAACGCCCTTGATTACCCCGCCCTTTTTAGCGGCTTCCTGAAATACCTTAAAATCGCTCTTGGATACCAAATCGGTAATATCAAACAGTTTCATCCCGAATCTGAGGTCCGGCTTGTCGCTGCCGTAATATTTCATCGCATCGGCATAGGTCAGGCGCGGGAACGGCGTCTTTATCTCTATGGATAAAACATCGCGCAGGATTTCCTTGAGCATTTCTTCCATTGCGGACATTACATCGTTTTCATCAACGAATGACATCTCAATATCCAGTTGGGTGAATTCCGGTTGCCGGTCGGCCCTGAGGTCTTCGTCGCGGAAACAGCGGGCAATCTGGAAATACCTATCCAGCCCGGCAATCATCAATATTTGCTTGAATAGTTGGGGGGATTGGGGCAGCGCATAAAACTCACCCGGAAAGATACGGCTGGGCACCAGATAATCGCGCGCCCCTTCCGGCGTGCTTTTGGTCAGAATCGGCGTTTCCACCTCAGTGAAACCCTGGCGGCTGAAATACTCTCTCATCTTATAAACAATCTTATGGCGAAAAATCAGGTTATTCATCATCTCCGGGCGCCTCAGGTCAAGATAACGATATTTGAGTAGTAACTCCGAAGAACTGAGCGTAGTTGATTCTTTAGTCCCTGACACGGTCTGGACCGAGGAATCAATATCAACCGGTAAGGGGTCGCTCTTGGCCAGGACTTCCAATTCCGTAACATTTATCTCTATCTTGCCGGTGGGCAGGTTGGGATTCTCATAGCCCTTAAGCCGGGCAATGACCTTACCTTTTACGGCAATAACATAATATGACTTAAGTAATTCTGCCTGCTGGTGTATCTGCGGGTTTTCCTTGGAGTTAAAAACCAGTTGGGTAACGCCGAAACGGTCCGAGAGGTCAAGAAAGATAATGGGGCCGTGGTCTCTGCGGCTCTTGACCCAGCCGGTTAGGATAATTTCCTTACCGACATCTTTTTCATTAAGTTGATTGCAATAATGAGTTCGTTTCATAATTTAATCTATGGCTTACCCGCCGCTAATGGGCGGAATAAGTTTTATATCATCGCCATCCTGGGGAACGTAGTCAAAATCATTTTGCTGGTCATTAACCGCCACCATCATTATCATCCCGTCCGGGATACCCATCTCACTGACGATTTCCTTGACGGATTTCGGATGGGCGATTTCCTTTTCCAATGTGGTCACGCTGCCCTGCCCCAAATAACTTCTTAATATACCATAAGCCGTAATTTTTATCTTCATTAATGTTATCTCTTAAACCGTCTTTTGGCTATAAAACCCATCCGGGCTAACCGGCGCGCCTTGAGTCGTTGCACAGTTTGCTCACTAATCTTACCGACCAGGGGAGCGGTTTTAGCAGGCATCGGCTTAGCGATTGGTTGAGCAATTATCGGCGTAGCCATGGGCACCTCACTGTTATTCCTTAACATCTTTTCTAAATCAGCAATCAACTCAATCGGCGACTGATAACGTCCTTCCCTTTTCTTAGACATCATCTTCAGAATAATGGTATTAACCATATTAGAAATATGCGGATTCTTTTGTTTAGGCGGAATGGGCTGTTCATTAATATGCTTACTCATCACGACCAATGCGGTTTCGCCCTTGAAAGGTATCTCGCCGGTGATACAAAAATAGAATGTCACGCCCAATGAATAGATATCGCTGCGGATATCAATGTCCGTGTCGCCGCGCGCCTGTTCAGGCGAGATATAAGCCGGCGTGCCCATACGGACCTTCTGCTGTTGAGAAGTATCGCCTTCCACCACCAATTTCGCCAGGCCCAGGTCACATAGCTTGACGGCATTATCCTTATTGGCAATCATTATGTTACGGGGCTTGACATCACGGTGCACCATATTATTTTTACAGGCGTGTTCCAATGCCCTGGCAACCTGGAGAATAAGTTCGGTCAGTTTCTTTTCCTCCATTGGCCCCTGCTGTTTAATAATATCCTCCAAGTCCTTGCCCTGGACATATTCCATAACGAAGTAATGGATGCCGTTGGATTCGCCGACATCAATGCCCTGGATAATATTGGGATGGTTGAGCCGGGCCACGGCCCGGGCCTCCTTGAAGAACCGCATCACGAATTTCTCGTTGCCGACCAAGTGCGGCGAGAGGACCTTGAGGGCGACTTCACGCTCCATACTCAACTGGACTGCCTTATAAACCGCGCCCATAGCGCCCTGGCCGATTAGCGCAATTATTTTATACCCGATAATCTGGGTGTGGCCACCTTCCAAGCCCTGCTTCTGGAAGATATCCCTGACCTGCGTCTCGGTCAAATAACTCTTGTCAATCATCACCTCGCCGAGTTTCTTGGGCACCACGCCCATATCCCTGATTTTGCGCTGAATCTCAAGGCATTCATTAACCTTTTCAGCCGTAGTATAACCCAGATTTACGGCAATATCACCGAACGATATATGACCGATTTTTTCCATATTACTATTATACTGCAAGAAAACATCTGATTAATCAACCCAGCAGATACTTTTTATTACTCACTACTAATAGCAAAATACTATCATAAAGTATGTGCGGGGTCAAGAGTTTGGAAGGAGAATATAACCCTTATGAAAATCTGTTAGTAATCCCTACGGGATAACTGCCGCTAACCCCGATATATCGGGCTAAGAGCCAGTAATCCCGCCTTGGCGGGACTAACTGGCTCTAATAGTTATAAGCGGCAGTAATCGGGAAACGGCGGTCTTTGCCGAAGGCGCGGGGCGTGATTTTTACTCCGGGCGGCGATTGACGGCGCTTGTATTCACTCCGGTCCACCATCCTGATTATCCGTTCCACCTCCTTGAGCGACGCGCCCCGAAATAATTCCCGACATTCGTCTGGACAGGCGGGACGGAGTTTATCCCGCTTCGGCGGGGCTGCGGCTGCGCCGGTCAATTGCACAATCTCACCCTTGCTCCTGTTTTCCTCTATATACGCCTGTAAAATCGGGTCCAGAACATTATATTCAGGAAGCGTATCAGAATCCTTCTGATTGGGCTTGAGTTCCGCGGTAGGCGGGCGAGTAATAATCTCCATAGGAATAGGATACTTACCGCTCTTTCTATAGAACAAGTCATTGCCATAAGAGGATAGTTGGTAAACCATGGTCTTAGGCACGTCTTTAAGTAAAGCAAAACCTCCGGCCATATCGCCATATAATGTGGCATAACCGGTGGACATCTCGCTCTTATTGCCGGTGGTCAGGACAATCGCGCCGGTTTTATTGGAGAGCGCCATTAGAATCGTGCCCCTGATTCGCGCCTGCAGGTTCTCGTGTGTCAGGGTGATTTTCCCGGATAGCCCCAATGATTTCAGGTACCTTTGATAGATATCCTTGATTGGAATAATTAATAATCTTACGCCTAAATTATGCGCCAAGTTAAGAGTGCATTGCTTGCTCAATTGCGATGAAAATTCAGAGGGCAGATATAATCCCAGGACATTTTCCTTGCCCAAGGCGTCTACGGCTATCAGGGCTGTCAGGGCAGAATCAATCCCGCCGCTCAAGCCAATCAACACCTTCTTAAATCCGTTCTTTCTGATATAATCTTTCAGGCCCAGTTTTAGAGCCCTATATATTTCCTCTGTGTATTCAATATCCTGTATCTTGCCTGCCCGTCCATCAGGCGGGTATCCTGTATCTTGTATCTTTTGCGGTATATTCACCACGAGTAAATCTTCTGCAAACCCCTTGGCTTGGGCAATAAGTTCGCCGTCAGGGTTAAAAACCATTGAGCGCCCGTCAAAGACCAGTTCGTCCTGTCCGCCGATAAGGTTGACATAGATAAGATAAACCCTATTTTCCATGGCCCGTCGGCTGAGGATTTCGTAGCGTTCAAAATACTTGCCGGCGTGGAATGGCGAGGAACTGATATTAATGACAATCTCTGCGCCGTTTTTCCCTACTTGCTTATTAATCGGGCCGCGTTCAACCCAAATATCCTCGCAGATATTAACTCCCACAATGGTCTTATTAACTTTAAAGGTCTTACATACATTCCCGGGAGTAAAATACCGTTTTTCGTCAAAAACACCGTAATTAGGCAGGTGCATCTTGTGATAAACGCCGAGCGTTTTCTTATTTGATAATAACGCGGCTGAGTTATAAAGAGCGCCATTCTGGCCTCTGTCCACAAGTCCGATAATGGCCGTGATATTTTTGGTGTGATGCCTTATTTTATCCAGCGCCTTTAGATTGGAATCAATAAATGACGGAGTATTAAGCAGGTCTTCTGGCGGATAACCGGTCAGGACAAGCTCGGGGAATACCACGATATCGGCTTTTTTGCTACTTGCCCTATTGATATAAGAGATAATCCGAGCCGTATTCCCCCTGATGTCGCCAACCACGGGGTTTATCTGGGCTAAAGCGATGCATATCATTTAATGATTAAGTGGATTTAACTGACTTATCCCGCACCTATCCCGTAGGGATGGGTGCGGGATAACTGCCAGTAATTCGCGGAGTTTATCCCCGCCAACGGCGGGGGCTCAAACTGGCAGTAAATAGCGGGGGTGGGATTTGAACCCACGACCTCAAGGTTATGAGCCTTGCGAGCTACCGGGCTGCTCCACCCCGCGATAATCTCCATTTAGTTGATTACTTGTAGTTATTATACTATATTACGCTTATATGTCAAATAAAATACTGGAAAAATCCCAACTGGTGGACATTACCCTATTCGACCTGGGGCTGAACCATTCCTATAGTAGTAATGCTTCCTTTAGAAATGGCAATAAAATATTATTACCAGCGATAATGTAAAAATAACTCCTATGCGCGTGGCAATGTATTACAATAATAAAGATATTCGTATAGAGGAGATGCCCAAACCTGAGCCGGCTAAAGGCGAATTGGTTGTACGGATTGAAGCAAGCGGTATCTGCGGCAGCGATGTGATGGAGTGGTATCGTATAAAAAAGGCGCCTTTAGTCCTGGGACACGAGATTGCCGGTGTAGTGGCTAAGGTTGGTGAGGGCGTTACCAAATATAAAAAAGGCGACCGCGTTGTCGCCGCACATCACGTCTCATGTAATACCTGCCATTACTGCCTGAACGACCACCACACGGTTTGCGATACGTTGAGAAGGACTAATTTTTATCCGGGCGGTTTTGCCGAGTATGTACAGATTCCGATAATCAATGTGGCTAGAGGCGTTTTCAGAATACACAACGAGACATCTTTTGAAGAAGCCACTTTTACCGAACCATTAGCCTGTGTCTTACGCGGACAAAAGCAATCTCGGTTAAAGGCAGGACAAAGCATAATTGTTATGGGAAGCGGGATTACGGGTTTGTTACATATAAAATGCGCCCGGGCATTAGGTGCAGGTAAAATATTCGCTAGCGATATAGACAATTTCCGTCTTGATGCGGCAAAGAGATTCGGCGCAAATGTTGCTATAAAAGCCGATGAAGATGTTCCGTCTATCTTACGGGAACATAACGAAGAAAGATTAGCGGACCTGGTTATACTTTGCACCGGCGCGATGGGCGCGGTGAAGCAGGCAATTGAATCTGTGGAAAGGGGTGGAACGATTCTATTCTTCGCGCCTATCAACAATGAGGAAATCAATATCCCGATAAATAAACTCTTTTGGCGTAACGAAATTACTTTGACTTCTTCTTATGCGGGTAATGAAAAAGACCATCTTGATGCAATGGAGTTAATACGCTCTAAAAAAGTTACGGTAAAAGATATGATCACTCACAGGTTCGGGCTTAATGACACAGTAAAAGGATTCCAATTAACCGCGAAACCAGATAAATCTATTAAGGTAATTATTGAAACGCAAAGGTAAAAATGTTACTCTTAGTAAGAGGATTAATGGGATTAAACTGGCAATTAGATTGAGGCACTTACTTTAGAGGAGGATTAAATATGGATTGGGGAATGAAAAACCGGATGAGCCAACTTATCCAACCCGACGGGCATTGCTTATTTTTGCCCATAGACCACGGGTATTTCCAGGGACCCACACATTGTCTGGAAAAACCGGGTGAAACAATCAAACCGCTCCTGCCTTATTGCGATGCACTGTTTGTTACCAGAGGTGTATTACGTTCAAACGTGGATGCGGTTAAGAGTAAACCCATCATATTAAGAGTATCCGGTGGCGCCAGTGTGGTGGGAAAAGACCTGGCAAATGAGGGGCTCACCACATCTATTGAGGAAATTATCCGGCTGAACGCTACGGCTGTCGGCATATCAGTTTTTATCGGCAGCGATTATGAAAAGGAATCGCTCTTAAATCTCTCCACGCTTGTGAATCAATGCGAACGATATGGCATCCCGGTAATGGCAGTCACTGCCGTTGGCAAAGAACTGGAAAAACGGGAAGCACGTTACCTTGCATTATGCTGCCGGATTGCAGCCGAATTAGGCGCCCGGGTGGTCAAGACCTATTGGTGTAAGGATTTTAACAAGGTAGTAGCAGGGTGTCCGGTTCCGGTGGTTATCGCCGGCGGCCCAAAATGCGAAACCGAAAGAGAAGTACTGGAGTTTGTTTATGACGGGATGCAACAAGGAGCTGTCGGTATAAACCTGGGAAGAAATATCTGGCAAAGCGCTCATCCGGCCGCTATAGCAAGAGCGCTCCAGGCAATAATCCACGAAAAGGCAGATGTTGAAAAGGCGCAAGAGATATTCAATAAGACCAAAAAATGATAATTATTGATACGAGTAAATTAAGTTTAGCCGTTCACTAACTTATGCTAAAAATATTTAAGCAAATCGGCAATGCGCTTTTTATCGGCGGACTTAATCACTCACACAGCGGAAATATCTCTGTTAAAATAGGCGATAAAATCTACATCACCCGCCGCGGAGTAATGAAGGGATTTCTTACAAAAAGAGATATTATCCGCACCGGCATAAAGAATACATGGAATGATTATCTGGATTCAACCGAGATTAATGTCCATCGGGCAATATATCGCACGACCTCCTCAAAAGCCATAGTCCACTGCCATCCACCCATAGCCATCGCACTTTCACTAATCAGGAACGAAATTATTCCGATAGACGTGGAAGGACGTATTGCTCTACCCAAAATACCTGTCCTGAAATGCCTAAAGGCAACCGCATCCAAAGAACTGGAAGAAAATCTCCCGCCGCTCATAGAGAAATATCGTTCTGTAATAATCAAAGGGCATGGATTGTTTTCAGCAGGACAATCACTGGAAGAAGCATTTCATTACGCCACGTTAACCGAGCACATCGCTAAAATCCTGTATTATACTAAAATCCTGCGGTCTAATTGACTTGTTACTGCACGGCCGAACAAATCTCAAGGAGTTGAATCTCGTATGTCAGGTCTTTGCCGGCCAGCGGATGATTACCATCCACGGTTACGGATAACTCACAGACATCAGTCACCCTAAAAAATATCTGCACGCCATCCGATTGGGTAATTTGCAGGACCTGGCCAACTACCGGCTTTATATGTTTGGGAAATTCGTCTCTGGGTATTACGGCCGTTAATTCCTTGCGACAGGGACCGTATGCCTTGTCAGCCGTGACCCTGACGGTTTTTGATTCGCCCGCCATCATCCCAATGACGGCTTCTTCAAAGCCGACAATGACTTCCTCGTTGCCCAACTTGAATTGCAGAAGCCCCTTATCAGCCGAGTTGTAGAACACCGAGCCGTCATCCAGTTTACCGATATAATTTACCTTAACTGTATCGCCACATTTTGCCTGCTCCATTATTTACTCTTTTTCGGTTCTGACTTCTCTTCCTTTTTCCTTGGGGTAATCCGTTTCACTTCTTTCTGCTCCTGTCTCTCTACTTTAGTCCAGATAGTTTGAGTGATTCCGCCTAATAAATCATCAGGCATATCCTCAATAAGCAAAACATCCAATCCTCTTTGTTCTATTGAGATTATATTTGTCTTTGCTGCGGTTAACTTCTTATTTTCATCTGATGCGGACTTTTCTGCCTGCTTTATCAATATCCATAAGTTAAACGGAAATATTATTTGCACTAACTCATTAGGAATCTGTTTTTTTACTTGCCGTTCTAACTTCCAAATTACCTTGTTAATCTCCTTACTCTTCAATTGAGCATTAGAGAATTCGTCTGAAGCGCCGTTATATTTCTTGGCTATCAGTTTTTGGTAGGCATTAAAGAACTCCCTGGAATCCTTTTCACTATCCCAGGTACTGAACCAAACCAAAAGAGAATGCTGGGTTGTCTGGTCTTCCCAGAGGACAAATTTATCGCCATCCCATCCCTCAGACATTCTCTTGCTGCTAAATGTCGGGAAAAACTGCTTTTTAAGAATGGCGATATTCAATTCACCCATCACATTATCCAGGAGAAGCGTCCAACGGGAAGTGGTCAGCACGTTGGTTATATCCGGGATAGTAATCGCCATCGGATAATCGCGCTCTACAAAGTATTTTTCAGGATGGATGATTTGTTCACTGGATGACGGCAAATCAGAGTATATTGCATCTATTGCTTCCCAGCCGCCCCGCGCCTTGACATACTGAACGAATTCAAACCCTTGATTATAAGGAAAAGATATTCCTTCTTTAATATAAAGAGGCGCCTTATCAATCAAGGAACGACCGGAAAAAGGGTCGCCATCAATCGGCTTAAATACATCAGGCGACAACAAAACAGCATCTAATCCCCTTTGCCTAAGAGCATAATCATACATCACGAAAGATGCCTCACCTTCAATAAGAGATTTAACAGCGGTTGACAGGTCATCATTAATTACTCCATCCATCGGTAATGTCAAGAGGTCAAAGTTCTGGTCCTGGAGCGCATGGGTCATTTCGTGAACCGTAGCTATTATGTTCCAAGGAACACCAAGCATATCAGGCGGCTCCGAAGCCGGCTCCCTGGCCGGAACAAAGTACAATTCCTTTTCCCGGGAATCATAAAAACCGGCTATCTGCTCGACATAAAGGTCAATCATAAACTGGCGCAGATTAAGGTCGGCCGGCACAAACCCGAGTTTAACCAGTGCCTTACGAACCTTTTCATCATCCTCAAGTGATGCCTTTTCTGCCGGCTCCATCATCTTGGATTTTAATTCATCCTTCTGCTTGATACCCACCTTCAGGTCTGTCTTAAATTCCAGTCCTCTTAAACGGCTAATATGTAATTGCAATCGGCGAATAGTATCGGGGTCCATAACGTCTTTCTTGCTGCTCGAATCCGGGTCCTTTTCTTCCCTGGGATTCGGGTTTTCCTGGGCCATAATCACTGCCAAAGAAGCAATCACCCCAAAACAGACCAAAATCAATATCCTCAGTCTATTCATAGCCGTCACTCTATATATTAGACCCAATAAAGCAATAAAATACCTAACAAATTCTAAAGTTTACCCTAATAATATCCGATTATATATTAGGACTAACTAAAGGGATGAAGCGTTAGTTAGAGAGAGAGGGGAAGATGAAAAGAGAGAGGGAAGGGTCGTATCACACATACAGGCCCGGCAACCCCGGATTCTACAAGGTGCGGCGCATATTACTAACCTCGCGTCCTAATAGAAAAGCCCTATCAATAATCAACCGGTATATCCCGTCTTTATCAGAACTCAAACGTATCAAGAAGGTAAATATTTGCCGCATAAAAGCCCTGGTTCGAAACGGCCTCTATGATACACCCCAACGACAGATTGAAACAGCCAGAAGAATAACGGATGTCCTGCTGGCTGAAAAAGACGGGGGAAATTAATTGCCGGAAGCACCCTGAGTAATTTATGGGGAAAATCCTGTTACCCGCGCCGGTAAAACTCTTTATCGGGATTCTCGCATCAGATGCTTCACTCTTCAGGATGGCCGAAGAAGGACTGGCATCACTCTTCGGCGCTATTGACCTGAAAACAAATGCCCAAGGGATTCCTTTCACCTTCACCGCTTACTACACCAATGAAATGGGCAATAACATTAAACGGTTTTTCCTGTCATTTGAAAAGAGCATCCAGCCGGATGATATAACCGGCATAAAAATCAAGACCAACCAATTAGAAGAAGTAATCGCCGGAGAAGCAAACGCGAAAGTATCGAGGCCGGTGAACCTGGACCCCGGGTATCTCGCCGCCGGCAAGGTCATTCTGGCGACCACAAAGGATTATGCGCACCGTATCTATCTTAAAGACGGCATCTATGCGGAAATAACCCTGCAATACCGCGCTATCAAAAGCGGCGGAAAAGAATTCCAGGCAATGCCCTGGACATACCCTGATTATTGCACCAAAGAATATCTTGACTTCTTCAATCAGATGCGTAAGATTTACTTAACTCAAAATATCCAATAGGAGTAATTATGCCTGCAACGTTATTGACGGATATCAGCACTATAGACGTAAATAATATCTTATTGGATAAAGAGAAAATACGTGCGCTCATCCCCCACCGGTATGAGATGGAACAAATTGATGCGGTGCTTAAATTTGACGAGGATAACCGCCTGATTGTCGGACTAAAAAACGTCCGGGTTGATGAATTCTGGGTGCGCGGCCATATCCCGGGCCGGCCTCTTTTACCCGGCGTTCTTATGATTGAGTCATCCGCTCAACTGGCCAGTATTCTCTCACGGCTGATGGGAATCAGTCCGGGTGATAAATTCATCGGGTTCAGCGGCATCGATAAAGTCAAATTCCGCGGCACCGTTGTCCCGAACGATAAACTAATCGTCATCATCAAATGCACTGACTTAAACAACCGCCGGGCGATTTTTGAGACGCAGGGAGTGGCCAACGGAAAACTGGTGTTTGAAGGCACGATTACCGGGATGATGATATGAATTCAACTTTAGTCCCACAGGGATAAGATACTGTAATCCCGCTAAAGCGGTACTAACAGTATCTAATACGGACTGGTGGTTACATTGTCATTAATCTTTATCGCATCAGACTGGAATTCCTTCATACTGAAGCAAGCCGCCCACTGGGCCTCCACTTTTTCCACCTGAACCTTGGCCACATATTTATCGGCCCGATAGACCGTAAATCTCATGCCTAATTCTACGCCGTCATTCTTACCCACGCTAATCATTATGATATTAAGGTCGGGCTTATCGCTGATGGCCGTAACCTTGCCCTCAACCAATTTAACCGCCCCGGCATCAATTAAAAGAGTCGGCACCTTTCTCTTATACTCATCCAGCATGGTTTTGGTCTGGTCTAAATCCTTGGCTTGCACCAAATATTGCTGTTCCAACGTAGCCAGGTTTTTCTCCAATTGAATTATGGTATTCTGGGCTTGTAAGAATTTCTCTTCTAATGTAGTCCGTTCCTTGACCGCATCATCCTTGGTGACCTGAAGTTTCTCCAGCGTCTCATTGAGTTCTTTATTCTTCTGAATCTGTTCGGTCAATGACGCCTGTAATTTCTCGTAACTATTATTCAGGGCGGTTAAATCGTTGGTTAACTTAACGCTGTTGTTTTTCCAGTCGTTTAATTCATTGCGGGCCGTCTCCATATCCTGATTAAGGGTTTTCATGTTGCTCTCTAATGTCGTGATATTTTTCATCCGGTCAGATGATTCTCCCTTAAGTTTAAGGATAGCCGCTTCCTTTTCTTCCACATCCTTCTTATGCGCCGATGTTTCCTTCTCCAGTTTATCCTTATAGTCAACCCGGTAGGAGAACAGCGCGGCGCTTATCCCCAGATAGACCAAACTCATTACTAAGATTACAACGATTAATACTCTGGTTAGTGTGCTCATATTAAATCCCTCCCATTTTATTAATTCTTGTCAACCCCGTTAGAAATAGGTCGTCCCACTGGGACGACCGTGGCTATAACTCTTTTCATTCAATAGCGTCAATTTATGTCTGACATTTCTTTTAGGCGCTAAAATTATATCATACATTTCTAACGGGGTCAATAATTTTGAGATATTTTAATATAATTATAACAACGGCCATCAATAAGCATAAATAAGGGAAATAGTCGCCCCAACGGGTATAAAAAGTCCCCTTTTGCTCCGCCAGAACCAGTTGTTTGGCCCAGATGCCCTCTATTTCCTTTGCCTTTCCGTCCTTATTCTTGAGGATATCTATCCGGCCGGACGGCTGAATAATCGCGGAAATACCGGTATTGGTGGCCCGGACAAAGGTTGTCTTGTTCTCCACCGCCCTGAAAGCGGAGATGGCCAGAATCTGCTCCAGTTCCGAACTATTCTTGAACCAGCCGTCGTTGGATACATTAATAATAAAATCAGCGCCTCTGCTGACGCTCTCACGCGCCAGTTCAGGAAAGATGCTTTCGTAACATATCAAAACCCCGTATTTATAATCAGCCGTCTTTGAATCTTCTCTTTTTACCTTAAGCAGGAACGGCTCGAAGTTAGCGCCGGCTGACATCCCATAAACCTCTTTGAGTTCGGACAATGCCCGGATAACCGCCCGGATAATTTTCTTGAACACCGCCGTATCCTTAAAAGGGATATATTCGCTTATCGGCACAAGATGCGACTTGTCATAACGGTTGAGCAATTCGCCGCTGGAATCCAAATAATAGGCGCTGTTATAGACATCATATTCCCTTCCTTCCACCTGCGATTCGTTTACGGTCAAAGCGCCTATCAGCATCGGCACCCCGCATAAAGCCGCGGTCTCCTTCAATCCCTGCATATTCTCTTCATCCAGCCCGATAATAAAAGGAAACATCGTCTCGGCCCAGACCACCAAATCCGGCCCGGGTTGGGGCTTAAGCAATTCCAACGTCAAGTCAAAATGCTTCGTATAGATGTCTTCAACGTTGCTCGGGTCAACTTTGAGCGTCTGTTCAATATTACCCTGGACAATGCCGATAATCGGGCCGTCCTTAAAGGTTAGACCATTCAGCCGGCTCATACCATATACAAGAGCGCCGGTAAAAATAGCCGCTGTAATTGCAATAAGTCCTATTATCTTAAATGAAATTCTCAACCGTTCTTTTATTAACACAAAAATCACCACATTAACAAATAGAATAATAAAGGAAATGCCGTAAACACCGGTAATATCGCTTATCTGGATGAGCGGAATCCAGAGGTATTGGGTATGACCGGCAAATAACCAGGGAAACCCGGTCAGGACAAACGAACGGAGGTATTCCAGGAATACCCAACAGGCCGGCATAAGAAACGCCGCATAGAAAAGAGAAAAATAACGCATTATAAGATATCCGCTCAAAGCGAAAATCACCCAGTATGCAGACAGGGCCAGCGGCAGGACAAAAAGCCCGGCCCAACTAACGTGCCTGAGCCAGCCCAGCCCTAATAGGAAGAACAGAACCCCGCCTAAATAGACCGGTCCAAGCGCCTTCAGACCTGGCTTGGTAATAAAGATAAAGCGGCGACTGAAAAACCCGCTGGCTTTGGATATTTCTGCTATGTAGAAAAACAGAGGCACATAAGAAACCCAGGCCAGAAATGAGATGTCAGCCGGCGGGTAAGACAGCCAGGCAAGAATACTTGAAAGAAATGGCAGTAGCGGAATAAAATTTTCTTTCTTCATTATTATATCATTATTACCTGTAATACCTTAGTCGGATGGAATAATATGAACAATCTGTTTCCCCTCTTTGAAAAAGAGGGGTTAGGGGAGATTTAAATCCCCCTTAATCCCCCTTTGCCAAAGGGGGAAATAAATACACTAATTCACTCAGTTAAATAATTATCAGTACCTTAACATGGCTACCTATAGGCAAAGCAGGCGCATCCGGCGGCACAATAATCAGCGCATCAGCCCGGCTAAGAGAAACGATATCGGCCGAGCCGTGCCCGTCTATCGCCTCTACCCTGCCATCCTGCAAAATCTTAGCCCCAAGATATTGTTGCCTGTTTGAAGTATGCTCTATCGCAGCGGCTAACTCCGCCTCTATTATCCGATTCTTTATTCCGGCATCATTGCATAACATGGATAACGCTTCTTTAACGAAAACCTCGGTAATCACGAATGCCGAGACCGGATTCCCGGGCAGGCCGAATACCAGTTGCCCCTGAGGCCCTATCCCGAAAACAGTCGGCTTACCCGGCTTGATGGCCACCTTATCAAAGAGAATCTTTACCCCCAGTTTCTTCAAAACATCCTCCACGATATCATAATCGCCCATAGAAACCCCGCCGGTCAGAATCAGCATATCCGACTTCAATCCGGCAGAAACCTTCTCGGTCATTATGTCAATATCATCCCTGACAATCCCCAATGAAGTTACCGGCATCCCGATATTGGTCAATTGGGCCAGAAGTGAATAAGTATTGCTGTTCCTGATTTGCGCGCCTTTTGGTTTCTGGTTAACCTCCACCAGTTCATCCCCGGTCGTGGCAATAGTGACAGACGGATATTTATAGACCGAAACTTTATCCTTACCCACGGCAGCCAGAAGTCCGATAACCTGCGGCGTGATTTTGGTATCGCGCGCGATGACCTTAGCCCCGGCAGTAACATCTTCGGCCTTAAAGCAGACATTGGCATTCTTTGCAACGGTGCTCAGGCATCGGACCGTCCTGCTGGACGGCTCATACTTGGTCTTCTCCACCATAATCACGGCATCAGCCCCGCGCGGCACCGGCGCGCCGGTCATTATCTTAATGGCCTTGCCCGGCTTGACCTCTTTGGTCGGCATAGAACCGGCCGGCACTATCTCCAGCACCTCCAGCTCCACCGGCGGTAATTTGATATCTTCGCTCCGGACGGCATAGCCATCCATGGCCGACTTGTCAAATGGCGGCATATCCACATCAGAGAATACATCCTCGGCCAGCACCCGGCCCAGGGAATCAATCAGCGTTATTTTCTCAAACCGGGCCGGCGGGATATTCTGCCTGATGATGTCCAATGCCTGTTCAACAGTAATCATAGATTAGTTTATACTAATGATTATTAACCGGGTCAAATAAAAAAACCCGCCCCCTGATGTTACTCAAGGAGCGGGGTTTCGACCTAATCTATCTTCTTACTTGGTTTTTACGGCAAAGCCCAATCCTCTTTCCTGATTAATGCTTTCAACATCTCTAGGTAGATTTTCACTACCGTTCGCGTTTTTCCATACCGTGACCGGCATATATATCAGCCCGACCTTTTTATCAGGCGTCAGGATAATATGCGGCCCGTTTTCCGGTGCTATCTTACCAATGCTTTGATAGAGCCGGATTGCCTTGACTGTCATAGATGCAGTCCCTGAGCCAATCGTTACATCAGCAACATCATATAGCCCGGTCATCTCTTCTGTTGACACCACCCCTCGTTCGGACCGGGTCATAGTGCCGGTCACAGCACCGGCGCCGTTAAAGTTAAACCGGCCCAGGGTCACCGAGAAATTCGTTTTGGTTATCCCATACCCGGTATCCAGGTAATCGCCCCGATAGACAAAGGTGTAATCGCCGTTCACATCTGACAGTGCAGGCGTACCCGTCGTAATCGGGTTCAAACATACGCCGAATTGCATTACATTGGTAGTATATGTAATACCGGTATTGGTATATATTGAGGTATTGTTTATTGTGCTGCCACAGAGCAAGGAAACAGAGTTATCGGACAACATATAGCCCCTCATCCCTGAGTCGCCGGTATTCAGGGCCCAGATACCGGTGCCCATGCCGCCGCCAGCGTTATCAGTAGTAAGTTTAGCAACATCCGTGTTGCTGGAAGCTTCTAAGGTAGGTAAACTGGTCACCTGGGTATTGCTCAATGGTCTGTCCACATCTACCCTGTTACCAACGCCCGAAGGTGAAAGGGCGCCGAGACCCGTATTGGAAAGCGGGTCAATATCAACCATCCCGATTTCTACTGTATAGTTTAATCTATACCCTTGGGGATATGGTGTGTCGGTCGCGTCTACCGCGGTAGTCAGGCGGGTGCCATACATACAAAAGATGAATTTACCGCTCAGGTCGCGGGATAGCTGGGCCTCTGCCTTGACCGCATAAATCATATGGCAACTATTGGGCGACTCGGTCTCTATGGCGATAAAGACCCGGCCGTCATCTGAAACCGCGCCGCGGATAATGCCTGATTCCGGCATTACCATATTCATATAACCGGACGGGTCTATGAAATATGTCCCGGTCATATCAGTGGAATTCATATAAATTTGCGGCGTCTGAATAGTGCCTGACATACTGCCGCCGCCATTATTAATCTCCTGGGAATTCTCAGTATTGTCTGCTCCGGCCGTCACTGTAAAAGCCCCTTCGTTTGATACCGGATTAGTAAAGGTTATCTTACCCCAACCGGATTGAAACCTCATCCAGGTCGGTGTAATAATCGTGTTAGTAACCGGGATATCGATAGTGATGTTGCTCCGGTCAAAGTAATAATCACCGCCTGTAAAAGTCACGTCCAGCGTCTTAATTACCACGCTGCTGACATTCATTGTCGGCGGTTCCAAGGTCCAAGAACCGCTATTATCATTCAGTGAATTAGTAATAATGAAGTTTAACAGCACCTTGGTCGGCGTGTTGTATTCCACCTTGATTGAATCCGGCAGAAGAAATGCCCGGACCAATTCCGAGCCATCGTTGCTCCAGGAACTCCCGCCGTCAATGGAAAAATAGACCGGCACATGGGCGTCTGCCGCAGGCAGATAAGGCCTAAAACCGGTAGCGGCTATTACCGGAGATGTGCAACTATAGGTTATGGTATTCATAATAGTAATCCGGATATGCTTATAAGTGCCCTCTGGGACATCGCCCTGCCCGAAGAGCGTGCCCGGTCCGGTCGGGCTGGCCAGGTCTACCAACGTCCCAGCCGGATTGTCAAAGCAGGTCACCCAGGTTATGCCATCAGTGGAAATCTCGGTCTTATAGCAGGTGACCTCGTAAGTATTCGGCGTAGCTTCTGCGGCAAAAGACACCGCATTCATCATCAGCAGGAAACCCACTGATAACACCCCCGAAATAATCGGGACTCCGCTGCGACTCCGCAGGTATTTCATTAATCTCATAGAAAACCTTTCTTATCTCGCCCGTACGGGCGAGTTAGACCTCCCCGAATGCTTTCGGGGGGCTTACATTATGTTATTTAGCTCTTACCCACGGTTATTTTAATCGTGCCTTTCCTGGCCGAGGAACCGGCTTCGGTCGTGCTTGTAACCGTGCAACCTGTAGCCACAACCAACAGGGCGATGCCCAGCACCGCTATCAACAATCTCCTTACCATATTATCCCCCTCCTTTTAGAGCCAGTTGAAACGTAGTGACTTATGGCGCCGAAGCGCCATGGCGCCCTTATGGCGCTCACTGGCTCTTATCCCGATGTTACATCGGGACAAAATTAGATACATTATAATTTTATTATGTTAAGACAAGATGATACTCTCCGCCCCTAAAAAGTCAAGTAAAATATGATAAAATAATGTTAAAACTTCTGGTATAGATATTATTTGCCACAAAGACACAACCCCCTCGCCCCCTTTAATAATGGGGAATTTTCCCCTTAGTCCCCCTTAACAAAGGGGGAACCGTGTCCAGCCCCCACTGGGGGCTGAACCAGCCCATCTTTGATGGGCTGGGTGTGATAAAAGGGGGTTGTACCCTTCGTGCTCGGCGCCTGTCCCGCAGAATTGCGGGATGGTGAAATGGGATTTTCCTCAATTACGGCTTATTAATATCCCGGGCACAACGGAATCCGGCATTCTTTTCCTTAACCGTAGGCAACACCTGGAGATAACTGGCTGATTGGCATAACTCGGCCGGCTGGTCCCAGGCCCCGCCCCGGAGCATCCCGTATTTCTCCTTGTTGCCCGGCTCGGTATCGTCAGCCTTGCCCATTTCCTTATCCTTATACAGGTCTTTGCACCACTCCATCACATTACCCGGCATATTATAAAGCCCAAAGCCGTTGCCTTTCCTGGTGGCAATCGGATGGGTCGAAGCCGCGGAATTCTTATTATACCAAAAATACTCATCGTTGGGTTCCTGGCCCCAAAAATAAGCCGTGGCGCTGTTGGCCCGGCAACTGTATTCCCATTCCACCCAGGTGGGCAGCCGTAAATCCGTCTTCTTGCAGAATGACTGGCAGTCGTCATGAGTAACCTGCTCCACCGGATAATCCTTGCCCTTCCTGAAGAAGGCCGGGTTGTCGTTCATAAAATTAAGCCAGACGCCCTGGGGCGTTTCGTATTTTGACATCAGGAAATCATCCACCTTCAACTCGCGCCGGTTCTTCTTGCCCTTATCCTTTGAGTCGTCATCGTCGCCGTTGCCTGAACCGCCGCCGCCGCCCGAACCGTTGCCGGCGCCGCCCTTGTCTTTCCCTGAACCTTTGTCCTCTTCCTCAATCACCAACGTGCCGCCCGGTATCAGGACGAAAATAATCCCGGTCTTGTTATGCTTGTATTCCTGCAGGCCCTGCTCATTGGTGCTGGTATAGGTCATACCTTTAATCTTCTTGGTAATCCGCGCCTTTAATGCCAGGGCCGCCGGGTCATTGGGCTTGTACATCAGCGCCTTGTTGACCGCATCCTCCGCCTCCTTGGCCTTATCTTCACCGGCGTGTTTACGCGCCTGGTCCATGGCCTTCTGGTAGGCCTCGTCATCCTGGCTCAGGCCGCTTGAAGGACCTGAATGCGAATTGCCGTGCCCGCCGCCGCCGCTATCATTGTGCTGGGCCTGGCTCCATTTTACAGAGGCAAATAACCCCAGCCCTGATACTACTATCGCGGCTATCAATAACTTTCTCATATTAACCTCCTACGGCCTAAGGCCTTTAGCAGATTCTTTTATTACATATAATATAACCCTACCTGCCGGATAAAACAAGTAAAATCTTATATTTTCTGATGAATTTATGCGGCCGGTTACCTATTCTGTTATCTCGTATTTGGACGAGAAGACGGAGCCGCTGCCTGCCCGACCTTACGGTCGTTCGGGCGGGTATGAAATGACGGCATCCCTCATCAATTCAGCCACATCCTGGCGGTAGGCATCCCGGCTGAGGTTAGCCGCCTCGGTCTTATTGGAAAGAAAACCCATCTCGACCAGGATAGACGGATACTCGCTGTATTTCACCACCTTGAAATTGGCCTTGCGCACGCCCCGGTCTTCGGTCGGCAGTTTATTGAACTGTTTTTGGATGGCCTTGGCGATTTCTACGGTTCGCCGGCTGTATTCATCCTTTAATATATAGGAAAGCGCCTTTTGGGTCTGGCGGTCATCCGGCCGGTCATCGCCGATGGACCGGCTGTTTAAGGAAGGCAGGACGTTATTCTCGGGCGAATAATATATCTCAAAACCCCGGACCGAGGAATCATTGGACCAGTTGGCGTGGATGGAGATAAAAAGGTCCGGCTGTTCCCGGTTGCCTACTTCCACCCGGGCCCGCAAATCCTCGTTGAGGTTAGCCGAAAGCGACCGGTCCGTGGTCCGGGTCATCACCACCTTGATGTCTTTCTCTTCCAGCAATTCGCGCAGCCGTTTGGCCACGTCCAGATTAACCTCTTTCTCGCATAAGCCGTTGCGGCCCTTACAGCCCCGGAAATCGCCGCCATGCCCCGGGTCAATCACCACCTTCCGGATGACCCCTCTGGGCCTGACGGCGATTTCCTTCCGGTGCGGCTCGGCCAGGATATTCTCTACCCGGGAAAAATCGCCCCGGGAAATGGCTAATTGCCCGTTGATGGACTTCAATTTCTCATCCAGCACGGTGAACTTATTATTAACCATAATGCTGGTCATCCCGCTGGAAGCGATGATGTTATAACCGTTGCCGGAAAACACCTCCCGGCCGGTGAGATTATCCTTCTCGTGCTTGAGATTATATTTCTGGGCCAGTTGGCCCAGGGTGATATAGGAAATCTTGGTATCGGAGATAACAACCCCGGTAATCAGGGCCGAGGCAATGACTATACACAAAACGAATAAAACAATTCTCACCCCGTTAGAAACAGGTCGTCCTACTGTAATTCCCGGACGACCGTTTCTGCCGCTGTTGGTTTTATCAGTCATATTAATTCGGCGCTTAATCTTATATATCCAACCTTGTCCCGTCAACCGTTTCTAACGGGGCTCATATCCAAGTCGTTAAGTAGATATACATTCGGATTTTCAGGTGGAAAAGTTAAGAAAGAAATAAGAATATCACCGCAAAGAAATAACCCGATGCCAGAGATTCGCCACAAAGGACACAAGGAAGAGAACACGGATAGGAAGAACACGAATCGCACGAATAAGAGCGAATAAGACGAATTAAATCCCCCATCCCCCTTTTGGCGCCGAAGCGCCATGGCGTCTTTAGCGCCAGACAAAGGGGGAGCGAGGGGGATTTTTACTCTGCGCAACCTTTGTAACCTCTTGTAACCATTGTAACATCCTGTAACCTACACAACGTATCCTATAACATACGGATTGAACGTGATACTTACATTTCCACTAACATCCGTAAATGCATACTGGAAACTCCCTGCGGTTATGGGCACAATGGCCTGTCCGCCGTAGACCTGATTGACATTGCGGGCCTCGACGCCAATCGCGTAACATTCTGCCTGCGCCGCATCGCGCCTGAGGCGGCAATTGAGCCAGCCCTGGGGCGGCGGGGCAATACTCTGTTGCACCAGTTCCACCTGCAGAAGCAAAGCCACGGCCTCCGGCGGAATAGCCGGATTCGGGGCCGAGGGCACCCAATCCTGATTCCCGCTGACGATTAAACTGGTTAGTTGTATTCTGGTCGGCAGGAAGGTGATTCGGCTACCGCCCAACGAAATCGCCGGGTCAAGTTTAGCGGCTGTCACTGCCCCATTGGCTATCTCACTGGTTCCCACCGCGTTAGCCGCTATCTCGGATGCGCCAACTGAATTGGGCGCCAGTTTGGATGCCGTTATTGCATTATCCGCAATCTTGGCGTTGGTCACCGCGCTGGATGCCAGTTTTCCGCTGGTTACATTCAGGTCCTTGATATTATCGCTCTCCACCGCATTGATGGCTATCTTAGCCCGGACAATCGCGCCGTCCTTGATTTCACTCGTCTCCACCTGCGGATTAATCGGCCTGACAATCGGCGATGGCGGAACGATGGGCAGAACCAGTTTATCCTGCGTAATCGTCCTATCGGCAATCTTATCATTGGTGATTGCCAAATCGCTTATCTTATTAGTGGTAACGCAATCCTCCTGCAACTTAGCGCTGGAGACAGCGCCGTCGGCTATCTTGTCGGTGGTTACCGCGCTCTTGGCAATCTTGGATGTCGTGACCGCATAGGTCGCGATGTTACTGGTCTTTACTTCATTTGGTTTTAACATAGTTAATTCACTTTCTTTTGCCACGAAGACACTAAGGCACAAAGTTAGGTGCCTATGCGCATTCGTGGTTTACGAAATACTCCTGTCCCCCTTTATAAAAGGGGGATTGAGGGGGATTTGTTACGGTTTCCTACACTGTTGCCACCTTTATCTCCAGGTATTTCCGGCCATCTATCACAATCCAATCGCAATGCGAGACCCCGGCCGTGGCAAAAGCCACATAAGCCGCGTCCTGCAAAGACGCAATCAGGTTATTGATATGGTCGTTCTCCTGGCCCATTACGGTCGGGTCCCAATCCGCGCTAATCAGCGTCTTGCCTGACTGGACGATTCGGTTAACTACAGCCGCTTTCAGGGCCGAGCGCATATCCGGCGCAACCCGGGCCACATTCACCGGCCCGCCCAGGCCGACCTGGTCATCACCCCGAAGCGCATCTTCGGTCATGATATCCCCGGTCAGCCACATCGCGGCTATCGGAGCCATACCCTTGCCGATTTCACGAGAGCCGGTAAAGGGCAGGACGTTCCGGGCCACATTCTGGCTATAGACCTCGGCTGAGGCGTCAATCGCTTCCTTATACCGCTTGCAGGGTTCGCCGTCTACGGTCTCAAACGCCTGGGCCAGAAACCCGCGGTAACTCTCATAACCCTTGGCGATATTATCCGCCTGCTTGCGGACAATCCGGTTACGGTCCAGTCCGGAACGGGACACAAAACCCGGATTCATCACCGGCGCATATGCCGTGGCGGCCGGCAGTGCCAGTTTGGCCTTATAATCGGACTCATTACCGATGGCCTGTTGTAACTGCTGGTAGGTCAGGTCGGCGTTATTCTTGGTCCCGCGCTTCCAGCGCTCCACCTGAACCTCGCCGGCTTCTGCCAAATCCAGCAGAACCGCCAGTTTTACTTCGCTGATAGTTCCCATAATTTAATCTCCTTTTCTTACTGACCGTTTGAGCAAAGCAAATTACGGTCAGTTAGACCCCGCAGAACTCCGCAGAGACCGCGAAGCGAATTGCGGGGCCTTCATTGTTATTGTAACAGCCGGTGGGCTGGCTGCGTCTTGCTCCTTGATGATAATTCAAGGTGACGCCGATAGCCAACCGCGCCGGACTGCTAAGTTATTCCTTCTTCTTGGTCAAAAGATCCAGGACGATTTCAATAATCGCCTTAACAATATTTTTCCAGAATCCAGACATTAGGTTTAACACTGCTACCTCCAATCTGTTGATAAGGCAGTGACCTCGCGGTGCACACCGCAGTGGTCACGCAGCGAAACATAGTTATTCCTCCTTCTGGCTAAAGCCATCTGTATCGTAGGAGCAATAACTCTGCCTCAAAGTTGCCCGATAAAAGCCAGGCCTTCAGTTTCTTAATGCCCGTCTCGTATAGTTCTATTACCTCAAGAGCTGGTATGCCTGATTCTCTCGAAAGATACACCGGGCTTCTTTCATATATCGCGGTATCGATAACGATATCCGCCTCGGTTTCAGTTACCGCGTTTTGCCGGACCGCCTCAGCCAGTATTCTTGACCCCATATAATTGCGTAACATAATTATTGTCCTTTCTGGAGCATGTCTAAAAAGTGTCATTCTGAGCCCGCAGGCGAAGAATCTGCACCCAAAACAATCTTAAAACTGAGATTCTTAACTTCGTTCGCTGACGCGGTCACTGCGGTGTTCAGAATAACATCAGCGGTTATTTGGGCACGCTCTCCGCCCCGTCATTAAGCGGGCTGATATACCTAGGTGAAATATCACCGGCCGGACGGATAAAAATAAAAGATTTTGGGCGAGATGTTCTTAAACGCAGGCCGGGCAAGGAATAAAGAACGAACTGATTTTACGGAATTATTGCGCGGTCATTGGATTCGGAGAGTGAAAATTCACCGGCCCGGGATATCAAACCGATACGATATCTCAAAACAGGTGCAATACGTTCTTTCCGGCTTATTGTAGGAAATAGGATTCGCGCTGATGCCAAAAATATCCTGCAACGTCTGGCGGAGCAGATTGATATGGGTCTTGAATTTATTTATGGTCTTCTGGTCTCTGGGATATTGTATCTGGACCCCGGCTTTTCCTGCGCTATAATCCGCACTGGCCAGCGCGTCCGGATGGCCGTGCGCCAAGGTATTTGGTTTTGTCACACCGCATTTTTTCCAGCCAATCCGGCCGTTCTCCTTGGCAAAGGTCTTCAGGAGATTCCATTGCTTATTGGGTTTATTATCGCGCTTATTGACAAAGACGCCGTTTAATTTAGGATTATCGTATTTATACGAATGGCGTTCATCGGCCACGGAGATATTACAGCGCTCATCGTCCGGCTCCAGGCTGATTCTTATCTTATCCCAGGTAGTCCCGGGCGGAATCGGCAGCCGAGCCAACGCCGGCGCAATAATTTTTGTCTCAGCCATAATTTCATTTCTCCATTCTCCTGATAATCGCCTCTATTTTCGGTTTTAATTCCGGTATCTCATTCTTGATAACAGACCAGACCGTTTCCCATTTTATTCCGAAATAGAAATGGATAATCTTGTCCCGCATTCCGGCAATCTCTTTCCATTCAATACCCGGATGATTCTTCTTGAAATCATCTGAAAGATTTTTGGTCGCCTCGCCGATAATTTCAATACTTCTCGTGGTGGCTCTCTTTAGGACCTCGTCTTTCAAATAATCCTCAACTGCCAACCCTTTTGTGTGGTCTATCAGAAAATCGGCCTCATCAAGAATATGTTTAAGAAACGGCAGGTTGTGTTTCATGCCAGATTATCTCCTTTTCTATATACGGCTTGATATGCGGGCTTAAACTTTCCGGAGTTAATATCTCCACTTTTTTCCCAAAGAGATTTTCCAGAAAGTCGGATAATCCGCAGAATGCCCCATAAAGCCCCTTAAAGTTTTTCCCGAATTTTGTTAGGTCAAACTCGACCACAAAGTCAATATCGCTCCCGGGTTTTTGTTCACCCCGGGCATAGGAGCCGAATAGCCCGATACGTTTGACATTATATTTAGTCAAGGTATCCTGATGCGCCCGGAGTTGGCGGAATATCTCATCCTTGGTGAGAGCGCCGGCCGTTGCTTCAGAGCGCTTGTGTTCAGTCCTCATCACCTGCAGGAACCTGCCGGCTATCCGGATATCACCGTCTTCAGGGCCAAGTGTAATCGGTTTCATATTATCGTTTTCCGACTTGAGGATTACATGGTTACCTTTTTTATAGAATCTCTTCAGTGTTGCATCTTCGCCGATTATCACCGCGGCGATTTCGCCATTTTCAACGATCGGCTGTTGGTGAATCAGGACCGTATCGCCGTCATTGATATTGGCATTAATCATGCTATCGCCTTTGACCCTGAGGGCAAAGACATTGTCCGGGTTGCGCAGTTGTTTCTTGGCCACCCGGACCGTGCCCTCGATATTCTCATCGGCCAGAATCGGGCTGCCGGCCGCGATTCTGCCCAGGACCGGAATATCAAACCAATCCCTCTCCGGACTGGCTGGCTTATTCTGCTGGTCCTGCTTGTCCTGTAAGGGTAAGGGTTCAAGGCATTCCCTCTCCGGAGTGCCTTGGGCAATCCATTCATCAATCGCCTCTTTCCTGAAACGCCATTCACTGCGCACCTTAAAAGCCGGAATCTGCCCGGCCTCAAGCATCCGGTAGATGGTCTTCTTGTTCACCTTAAGGTAAGCGGCCACCTCAACCAATGTCAGAATATCGTTATTCATATCTTCAATCTTCCGATTTACGATTTTAGATGGCCGATTGCCGATTTAAATCTCGCATCCCCCAATCCTAAATCTCCCATCTGCAATCGACAATCACAAATCGACAATCACAAATCGACAATCGTCCATCGCCCCACCCTGTCTATCTATGTCTATTATAGTCCTTTTTAGTCCGTTTGTCAAGTAAAATCTTATATTTTTGTGAAATATTTTATTGAAGGGGATAAGGATACGGGGAAAGGGATAATCGTTATTTATTTCTTACCCTTGGATTTGGTGGCCGTCTCGTATTCTGCCTTGTCTTCGTGGACTCCCAACCAGATTCCGTCTATGATTTTCCGTTGGGTCTCTTCCCGGTAGCCGGCTAATTTCTCATCGGCTACCTCATAAACTACCTGCTCCACCCTTTCCAGAATAGGCATAATTTCAGCCAGGTATTTTTCATCACTGGGGATTTCTATGGTAGTTAACCCGTGCTTGAGCCAAATGATTAGATATTTTGCCTCTAATTCAGAATGGCATTGGATATGCTTGTCCTTCCAGTAATACAGCCGATAGTCGTTTGGGAACATCGTCTTTTCTATGCGGATTTCATTTTCATCCACCCGGCTGGGCAAATCCACCTCACGCAGGTCTTTGCGCGGTTTGATGTAGTTATTATAAAAGGTTCTCGGGTTCATATTCTGCTATTCTTTTTTACCAGTTTCTGCTTCTAATTCTTCCATTGCCCTCTGTAAATCAACGCCATCCTTGGTCTTGCCTTTCTTGCCGAAACTCTTGGCCTTGTCCAGACGGGACTTGACCAAATCTACCACTGCCTTGTAAACCTCTAACTGCTCCGCCTCGGTCAAGCCCAGTATATCACCCATAATGATTTTGTCAAGTTCACGCCGGTCGGGCTTGACCTGGTCAAAAGATACTGTTTCAGGTGAATCAGCGCCAAGTTCTTCAAATATAGAGCCAATCTTTCGTTGTAATATGCCGATATTTACCAATTTATCTTTTATTTCCTCCAGTAGTTTATCTTTATAGAATGGTATGCTCTGCACAACATAAACATCTATGTCTAATGGTCCACCACCGCCTCCTGGTTGACGAGCAAGTAATTCAGTCCATAAAAACGAGATGGTTGAATTTAATGCAAATATGATTGGTTTGGTCAATTTCTTATTTATCGGTTCAATACCATACAGATTTTTATTCAGAAAAACTCTGTCGTGATTATAATATACCGCAAATCTTTTTCTCATCCTCTCTGGGAAGGCAATAATGTCTCTTATTTCAGTTCCTAAATCATACCAATTATCACCTCTGCTAAGTAAGGTTGGACGTTTATTATACTTCTTTCGTTCACCCCTATTAATATATTGTAGAATATTGGTCTTTGCTAATGTTTTCCTGTCTTTATGTACCATTAACACTCTTGAATTCAAAGTAGCGGCATCAATAATACAAGTAGTAATCTCATCTGGACTTTTAACCACATAATTCGGCACCCATTTATTGTCTTCCTTATGCATCCAGAATTCTTTTTCTATCTTCCAGTGCTTTATCTCGGCTTCGGTCAGGTAGAAGAACTCATTGGCGCCGGTCGTAAATCCACGCCGCACATCGGCTACTTCTTTCAGAGGGACTAATTTATCCTTGCTCTTTTTCAGTATCTTAAAGAATATTTGCGGGGCCCGGATATACTTGCCCCACTTGGCACCGATGTAGGTATTGGTCTCTTTATCAAACCCTTCTACCCAGAGTTCCTTCTGGCTCTTGGGGAAGATGCGCATCTCGTCATTCTCATAGTATTCGTTATGTCCGAGAATCGTCTTAATCAGCCCGTCAATGGCATCCAGCCGGGCTTTTTGCTTGTCCCAGATATCAGAAATCGGCTGGATATTGAGTTCAGTCAGTTTCTTCTTGAGTTGGACAAAGCGGACCAGGTTATTATCGCGCTCCTTGGACAACTTTTCTCCTGATGCCTTTTCCAGAATGACAATACAGGTGTTGATGTCCGCATCAGAAAACCATCTTTCTACCTTAGATTCTATGATAGCCACAATTTTAGCGTGCCTGAGAAAGAATTCCTGCAGGCCCTTGCCGTAGTCCACATCCAGCCAGGAATTGGAAACAATAAAACCGAAGCGTCCGCCGTTATTGAGGAACTTAAACCCGTGGACAAAGAAATAGGCGTGGATACCGGCCCGTTTGGAGAGCGTTGCCAGCGGGACATTATTTATATCCAATAAGGCGTTATCTATCAGTTGGGCCTTATTTACGCCGGTGGTGGGGATTTCTTCCTGCCGGGTATAAGGCGGATTGCCCACGATACAGTCAACGGTGGCCGGATAAGGAATCTGTATCTTGGTCTTGCCCAGGCCCTTGACCTCGCGCATCCGGGATTTCTCATATTGCTTATACTTATAACCGCCTAAGGTCAGGGTAAAGAAGTCCTCCCGAAGGATATAGGGATAATTTTCCTCAACCCCGAGGTCGTTGATAGCCAGGTTGATGGTGGCTAAGTGCGCCGGGAATTTGGCAATGTCCGTGCCCCAGAGCGTCTTGAGGATTTCCTCGTGGCCCAGGCGGCGGTTCATCAGTTTCTTGTGCTGGTATGCCCGAACCAGGAATGTGCCGGTGCCGCAGGACGGGTCAAAGACCTTGTCATTCTCATGTTTCATACAGAAGCGCAGGATGATATCCACGATATCAGGATTGGTGAAGAACTGGCCTAAATTATGCCGTTCCTTGACGGGGATTAAACCCTCAAAGATACGGCCGATGATATCCACGCCGATTTTGGCAAAATCATACCTATCCAGGAAGTTGACCAGGTCTTTAATCGTATCCACCACATCGCGGTGTTCGGGAAAGGCAATCTGGTCAATAAAGTCAGTGGTGTAGATGGTTTCGTAGTCAATCTTAAGGACAGCATTAAAATAGTTCTGAAGATGCCCAGCCAGCAACCCGCCTTTGGTAAAACTATCCGGTATTTCCAATTTGTCAAATTGTGTAGAGTTCTTTGCCTGCAGGGCATCGTAGAAGATAATCTTGTTAATCAGGAGATAAGCGGCCTGATAGGCGGTTTTACGGTAATCCTGTTCCGGGTCGTCAGAACGTTCCCAGCTTTGCTCGGCAAACCATTTCCGTAAATCACGGGCAAAGGTTTTATCCTTATGAACCCTGTCCCGGATAATCGGCGTATAGTTATTGGCCAGAAAGTCCACTTTCTGGTGGAGTATATAACGCAAAACCTCATCCAGATTGCGCTTGGTCTTAGGGACTTTACCGGTATGAATCTCATACAGGTTAATCAGGAATTTCTCCAGACCCTGCGTAATCTGGCTCTTATAACGGATGTCTTCTATCATTTCAAGTGTCTCCATAGAAGACAGGGTAAACCAATCTATCTGATGCTTATCCTTGGTATCAAACCAGACCAATTCCTTGAAGTTGGATGTAGCGAAATAAGGACTGGCCCGGTATCTGGCTTCACGTTGGGCCTTGTCTATGACATCAAGCCGGGTATGTTCTTCTTCGGGCTTCTTGAACTCTATCAGGCAGAGAATCTTCTTGCTTTTGGGCTGTTCATAAATCAGGGCATCCGGTCGCCTGCGGTCAACGGCAGACGAGGTATCAAAGACGATATCGCCGAAACCCAAATCCTTATCGGCATTAACCTTCTTCATCCACTCAATCACTTTCTGCGTGCCGGTGTTCTCGTTGTAGCGGATATCGGCAAAGGGCTGGGAGATTTTGGTTTTGTCTGTCATATTTCTAATTTAGCCACAGATTACACAGACCTGCTTGCAACAGGTAGGTTTCACAGATTAACAATAACTATAATTTCATCTTTTTCTTGCACGTTATATTTCTTGCAAAGTTCTTCTTTGGCAATAACTTCAATAATACCGCCCCAAGGATTTGGGCTTCCTGAAGGGATATATAAAAAGCCATCGGTTACAGACACTTTATTATTATTTATCGTAAATTTAATCGGTATCAATCTCATTACCTCAGGGGGAAATACATATAATCGGCCGTTAATATATGACGCTATTTCAGGCACATAAATATATGTGGTATCATTTGTTCTTATTGTCTTAATAATTAAGCCATTCGGAGAAGTAACTTTTGCATTAATAGTTCCAAGATACCAGTCTTTTAATAGAGGTATTTTATCTTCAAGAAATGGACGGATATCTTCATTTCTATACATCGCTATACCGAAATGCCCTTGTTGTTTCTTGATAACAATTTTAGCTCTAATTTCCATATAATCTGTGTAATCTGTGGCTACCTCTTTCTCGGCTCATAATCTTTTATGACTTCCTGAACAATTCTTCTGGCAATCTCAAATGCCGCGGCAATCCGAATCGTCTTAACCTTTTTTAGACCCTTTATCTTATAGAGGTTTTCAAACGGCTGGTCAGCCAATCCTCTGAACGAACCGTATTTATTAAGTATTTCTTCGGCTATCTTCTCGGCTGGCTTCTTGGGTATTCCGGCGCCGATAATAATTGCCAACAATTCCGCATCGGTTAGTTTATCAGCACCTAAGGCAATCATTTTCCCGCCCGGATGCCGCCACTGTGCTTTATCGGATTTCATACTTCATTTAGATTGTAATCAAACCACTGCCAAATTCAACAAATACTTGGTTTTTTGCCCCCGGATGGGGTCTATGGACACCAACACTCCGG
>ERZ1292630.632-Hain-H41-02um-R3-632-length-35993-cov-18_pt1 | contig 35993 bp, 30 predicted proteins | sample MGYA00564408_ERZ1292630 | MGnify/ENA primary metagenome ERZ1292630 (study PRJEB36523, sample SAMEA6512641) | groundwater metagenome | collected 2019-01-08 | study: AquaDiva: Metagenomics assemblies of 32 groundwater samples
TACTAAAGAAAAAAAGCGAGTAAATTTCCAAACATTTATGGACGAGATTGTCAGTGAGTATTCTCCAGAGCAGGAAATCCATTTCGTTTTTAGATAATTACTGTACCCACAAAAAGAACGAAGAGTTGTTAGCAAGAAACAAAAATATACATTTTCATTTTACACCGACATTCGCAAGCTGGTTAAAACAAGGAGAAATATGGTTTGGCATATTTTCCTGGAAGGCTCTTCGTGTAGTTTCCTCTACAAGTCACTAAGAACTCAGACAGCGTATAGAGGATCTTATAAAATTCACAACCCTTAAACACTATTATATTCATCCCTACGGAACCCTCCTCCGGCAAATAAGTCTGCTTTAACAACTCTTTTGTACAAATCAGAGCCCATTTGAAATTTTAATTTGGATAAGAGTGCCATTTTATACCTGTTTCTTTTTTACGAAAACAGTTGAATTTTGCGCTTGATTTTGAGATAGTGTATGTTGTAAATCATTTATGCTTCATGATTGGATTGTCTTCAAAAAGCAATTCTCTTGCATTTTATATCTCCTGTTTTAGCAACAAGATGCAAAGTAAGCATTTTTAAAATCAATCGGGAGCTATTTATTTTACTTATAAACAACAGAAACATATAGCATTTTCGGCTTTGGGAAGGCAATGAAAAGCATAAGAATTTAATTGAAAAAAGGGGTAATTAGCCTTTTGAATAATTTTGTATAAAATGAATTTGATAAAACAGAACAAATTGAAAGGAGCTTTGCATTGTATTTTGCAAGATTAGGAACAATAGATTTTGTAAATATAGGCTCGCTGAAATAAAATTTTGTTACCCTTAAGCAGGCAAACGTACTATCATAATAAATAAAGCCGAAATATTACATTTTAATTATTTTTAAAGGCAAGGCATGGCCATAAAACAGGTAAACGCTCTTGACGAAAAGCTAACAAAGTGGAATGATTTAATGTATTCCAAATACCCAACTCCTTATACAGGCCTCGCAGGAATCATAGAAAAAGCCCGGGCAAAGACCATATTTAAATATGCAAATATAAAACCTGAAAGTACCGTGTTAGAAATTGGCTGTGAAGGGGGCAACTTACTTATTAATGCCCCACAAGCGGGAAGGCTTGTGGGTGCTGACATTTCTAAATCTGCATTGGAAGATGCTTCAAAATTATTTAATAATCAAAATCGCAATGCTGAATTTATCCTACTTGATGCTCAAATCCCACTCCCTTTCCAACAGGGAGAATTCGATATAATAATTTGTTCTGAAATGCTTGAACATGTACATGATCCTTTTGCTGTACTAAAAAACATTTATGAAATATCTACAAATGAGACAAAAATTATCGTAACAGTTCCACTTGAAAGGTTCAACATTTTAATTAAAAAATTATTCAACTCAATAGGATTGCTCAAGCACTTATTACCTAATTTTTCTGAGAATCAGTGTGAATGGCATCTCCAATTCTTTTCGAAAAGTAGACTTCTTGATTTATGTAAAAATTTATATTTTGTCGAAAAAAGTAAAATCGTTTTTGCAAATCACTTTGTTACGTTACTAAGAAGAGAGAAATAGACCTTTTTGTTATCACTTTTGCCAAATGTAAATTTATTACGTTCTGAAAATAATTTTACTGGGGTATGCACTTTACTAAGATAATTGCAATATATTGGGGTTCTCTATTTTTCTACCTCTGATTTGCCGTGTGATTTTGTCAAATACCATCGCTTTTACATGTACAACGCTTTGAAGCAGTCTATAGAAAAGTTTACCTCGGTATTTTGATGTACGACGATTAAACCGGAATGTAAACCTGTATTAACAGGCTGTCCGAGAACGAATTTACACGGTCGGTACTATACTATATATTGACCTATTGTATCTAGATAAACAATACATGGTATGCTTCGCTTTGATCAATCACATTCTGGGACAACCTGTTAAGATACGACCTCAATAGTTGTTAAATTTTATTTTCTATTAACAATATTGCCAAGTATGAAAGGAATTACCCCTATAAACTTTAATGTTTATTCTTTTATTATAGGAATATCAGTTAAAACATTCTTTAACAAAAACATTAAGAGAGTCAATAACTCTTTGCGCAGAAATATTTGTGAGGCATATTGGCTTTTGGCACTTCGACATCTTCGCATTGTAATTGGTAATGCAAGGGCTGCAATGAACATTTTCATAAAAATAGAGATGTTTCTTATTTGAAAGAGGGCCATAGAGGCGGGGAGTATTCGGCCCAAAAAAAGAAATGGTAGGTACTCCCATTGCAATTGCAAGATGAAGCGGCCCGGTATCAGTACAAAAGTAAATTTTGCACTGCTTAACCAGATAAGCCAACTGGATTAAATTGAACATATCTGCGACAACAACTTGATTTTTATCTGATTTCATTTCTTTTATCGTGTTATCAATAAGAGTACGCTCTGCTTTCGTACCGGTAAATAAAATCTTGGCGTGATAATTTTCTATAAGATGGTCTGCCACTCTAGCAAAATTCCTCTCCGGCCAGCGCCTGTTGATAAAATTTTCTCCAGAACCAACGTGAATTCCAACCAATCTGTCCCGTTTACCGATGGCATTTTTAGAGAGGAATTCACCGACAACATCCCTGTCTTTCTCTGAACCATGCAGTTCTATTAATTCAACCTGCTCTTTTTTTTCAGCCCCCAAGGCAACCGCCAGATCGTAAAAAGTTCTGGTAATATGCTGATTGTCATTGTACACAACCGCAGTAGTGTATAAGGGGCCACGCAGATAACCTTCTATTTTATACCCAACTCTCTTTTTTATCCCACACATATAAATTATGAAGGTTGAAATATAAGCATATATTTCAAAATCAACGGCCATATCAAACTTTTCTCTTCTTAAATAAAAAAACACCCGGAGAAGGCTGAAAACAAAATCCTTAACACTATAAACATTGATATAAACAGTTTTGTCCACGAAATCCACGGCATCATACAAATGCTTATTTTTATTTATCGTCAGAAGACATATTTTTGCATCAGGAAATAATTCGCTTATTTTTTTAATCGTGGGAAAGGCCAGGACAAGGTTCCCAAATCCAAAAAAACGAACTATCAGAATCTTTTTAATTTGCGCACCCTCTTTGCCACAAGGAAACATCCTCTTTCCATAGATATAGAGACATAGCATACATGCAATCACGTGTCCAAACAATTTGTCAATTATTCTTATGAAATCAAGATTCATGTAACTGTTTTCGTAAAACAATATTTTGTAAAAGTTTTATACCATCTCCAAGTTGCACTTTAAGTTGCGCCATTGACCGTATTGACGCTAATCTTTTTAATAAATAGGTGGGCCGTAAATAAAAACTTCGATACGCCTTCTTCCTTAATTTTATTATTTCTTCCTTGGTAATGTTGTCCGTATTAAGTGTAATATAGGAACCAGATTGATCCATTTTTTGGTTGTCATCGGTAATAAGGTTTTTATCAAGTGCTTTCTTCCGCAGTTCAGTACCTATACGAGGAACCGCAAAATTAAATGAAGCATAATCGCACTTAAGTTCTTTAGAAAATTTGATAGTCTTTAAAATAGACTCCCGATCTTCTTCGGGAAGTCCTAATATGAATGTTCCCATCGTTTTAATCCCATATTTGTGGGCGAGTCCAAATGCGTTTTTTATTGCTTGATGATCATAACCTTTTTGATATTCTTCCAGTATATATGGATTTGCCGATTCAACTCCAAACATAATTGTATGACATCCTGATTTCTTCATAAGAAGAAGCATGTCATCGTCTACTACATCTACCCTTGAAAAACAGAACCAGTCAAAATTTAAGTTGTTTTCTATCATCCTCCGGCATAATTCCATATATCTCTTCTTAATAGAGCCAAATGTTTGATCCAAAAAGTAGATGTCACGAACTTTAAGTGTTTTTATATATTTTAACTCTTCTAATACCTCGGATATTTCCCTGTACTTGTATCGAATGGTAGAATAAACACAAAATTTACATTTGTAAGGGCAACCATAATCTGTTAATACCGTCGCAAATGGATATTTTTTCACAAAGGGATGCCTGTAATGCAGCTTTATTCCGAAGTCGTGACGTGGAGTCGGGATCGAAAATATACAACTGTTTTTATTATCGCCGGGACAAACTATTTCTTTACCTTTTTTATAAAACATTGTAGAAATACTGTCAAAATTGCCCTGCAAGTAATCGAGTATATCAGGTGAAGTAAAATCGGTGATAGCTGCATCGAGAAATTCGTTTTTTGAGAGGAGTTCTTTTCCTCTCGAAACCATAATATCTCCTATGGCAATCATCGGGACATTCTTCAAATCTCTTATCATTTGCATAACTTTCAAATCTGATTCAGATGAGACATAGCCTGTTAGGAATATTATGTAATCAATATCCATTCTTGCTATTTTATCCAGACATGTTTTCCCATCATAATTACTCACAATCGCATCTAAATACTCAATATCAAAATGATTCGTCAGCATCCCTCCAATGATATTAAAATCAACTAAATGATAGATATAATTCGCCTTGGAGGTCTGGCTGCAGTAGTATTGTCTTAAATATATCGAATCACCTGGGGGATTAAACAAAAGTACTTTTTTCATTTTTTTAATATAATATCTTTCAGAATATGTATTCCCTTTGCAAAGTAACCCCTAAACTCCGATGGCGTTCTTATCTGTGCAAGTTTCTTTACAATATAACCCGGCCTTAAATAAAATCTCCTGATAGCGTATTTTCTTAATGATGTCAATTCTTCGGTGGATAAATACTCTGTCTTTTGCATTGCCCGTGAGATATCGTGTCCACAAAGTTGTTCTTCGTTAAACAAGTTCATTTCTTTCGCTATTTTATACATTTCGGTGCCTGGATAGGGATATACCACATTAAAATCTGCAAAGTCACCATTGAGCTTTATTGCAAAATTTACTGTTTCTTTAATATGTTGCTTCGTCTCCCAGGGAAAACCAATCATGAATAACATATAGCTTTTTATGCCGTATTTTTTACATAACTTAATTACATATTCAGCATCTTTAAGTTTTGTTCCTTTTTTTGATTTATCGAGTGTTTCCTGAGTTCCAGACTCTACTCCAAAACCAATCACATCACAGCCACTTGCCCTCATTACCTTAATCCTGTCTTCATCCAATGTATCGGTACGACTGTTTGCCCCCCATTTTATCCTGAGTCCCCGTTTTATGATTTCCTCACAAAGCAATATAACCCAGTCCTTCTTAAATGTAAACGTATCTGCATAGAAAAAGAAGTTCTTTATATTATGTTTTTTCACACACTCTTCTATCTCATCCACTACCTTTGAATAATCGCGAACAACCAAATTGTAATCAGAAAGTTCCCCTGCCAGACAAAAGATACAGCGATAAGGGCATCCTCTTGAAGTCATTACTATTGTGAGCGACTCACCAGTATCAGGCCTCGTATACAGCTCGTTTCTCAGTAAATTTCTTGCAGGAAACGGGAGTGTATCAAGTTCCGTAAATATAGCATGATTTGTGTTTCTGATTATATTGTTATCACCGGCTCTAAATGTGATACCGGAAATGTCATCTAATTCTTCAACCTTTAGTAGTTTGCCCATAACAGCCTCAACTTCGTGACGAATCACAAGATCAAGCAGAGAAAATTTCTCCAATGAATCTTTATCAAATATCTCAAAATGCGCCCCTTTGGCCAGGGTTATTATTTCAGGATTGATTTTTTTTGCGAGCGCGCAAACAGACAGATCATAATCAACTGTTGGACTCCCAACATTTATTATCAATAAATCCGGGAAAAATTCAATGAGTTCCGCTTCAACGTCTTGCCATGTTCCTTTTTCCATAGGAAAATCCCGCAAACGAGTTGCGATGCCCTTCTCTTGAATCAGCGCTGCCATATAAGCCAATTCCAGTGGAATTCTCTCCGGTTGTGCAGTTAGCAATTCAATGGAACCCTGACACCTTCCATCACGAAAACAAATCCCAGTAGGAGGATTAATTAAGAGCGCCTTCTTAACTCGTGGAATACTATTTCTTGTCATAACAGTTATTGTTTAGACCTCTCTGTTTTTGAAAAGCTGAGTATCGGGCATTTTTTTCAAGTACATGAAGGGTTTTTTTTGCAGTCTTTTCCCAACTAAAATAATTAGCTCTTTTTAAAGAACGCAATCTTAAGTCCTGTATTAAATTATTATTTTTTAATACTGTTTGTATCTTTTCCGCAATATCCTGTGGATCGAAAGGATTAAAATATATTGCTGCATCCTGACAGATTTCCGGCATTGGTTCTACATTTGATGCCAGAACAGTGGCTCCGCATGCCATTGCTTCAATTAAGATGTTTGGACAATTTTCACATGTTGACGGATAAACAAATAATTTACAAAGCACATAAAAGTAGGGTAGTTCTTCATAAGGAATATGACCATAAAAAATAATTCTGCCTTCCATTCCTTCATTTGTAACAAAAGTTTTAAGTGATTCAGTGTATTGATCGTCGAAACTTTTTCCAACAAGTGCAAGTTTCAAGCCGGCATTAACCTGTTCTTTAATTAATGAAAAGGCATGAATCAATTCGGAAAAGTTTTTATACTTATATATGTTTGAAACATAGAGAATAAACTCATCCAACCCGTATTTCTGCTTAATCTCCACCAAACGTCTGCCGTCCAAATCTGGTTTGAATATCTCACTCCTGCCGTGATATATAAGCGAAGTATTATCCTTTTGCAGTTTGTAGTAATGACTTAATTCCTTTCGCGCCTTATCTGAGATAAATATAACATTTCTTGCCTTTTTTATAGATAAACTAGTTAATATTCGCAAAAGATTAAATTTTAACCGGTAATAAATATTTTGTTTTTTAATCATTTCATAATCAAAGGGTGCCACTGTTTGAATCATTACTATGGTGGGAAAGGATTGAAAGATTAGGCCGATATTTGCGGGGGAGTAAAGGACATCTGCCTTATACACTTTTAATATATACCATAAATATAAATGTTCCCAGAGAAGACGAGTGACGATAGAAAGACTGGGAATTTTAAAGGATAGGACATAAAAGTTTTTATAGTTTGCATAAAGTACTTTTTTGCCTTTTTTTGTAGTAATGATAAGGTATTCATTTCCCTTGTCTATTTCGGACAAATGTCTAAATAATTGATTTAAATAGGTAACACCTCCGCCTGCCACAGCGGATAAGGCATTTATTGCAATACGCATATCAATGGAATAAACTGCAAACCTTTTTAAAAACAAAAATATTTTTGCGATATTTAAGCATGATTTTTCTTAAAACTCACACATATCCTCAAAATTGCTCTTTTTGTTCCTTTAAAAAAAGAAATCAAAAAAATACCAAAACCATATTGAAAAAGATTTATAAATGTTTCCAATGCCGGTCTAAATTTTAACTTTAATAACTGATAAAACATTATAAAGGTTAACTGATTAATGTGGTTTTTTTTAAATATGCTATCTTTATATATTATTGCCTCTCTTTGTGCGTATATATGATTACTCAAAATACCACATAGTTCTTTCATCAATTTTGGTATAAATATATCTGCATCGTAACTATTTACAATCTTTTCATAAGCATTATTTGCCATTTGAATTCGTATATCTTCATTTTCAAGGTAATATCGGACTTTCTTTAGTAAATCTTCTTTATTATAAAACACCTCCATATCTTTACCTATCTCAAACGCAACACAAAGAGATGGTGCATATTCACTTAGACAAAAAGATCTTGTCATTGCTGCATCTACAGGACGACACTTGTGATGTCTCACCAACTTTGTTAAAGTATTATCCTCTAAAAACCAGGCATAAATTGATAGCCTGTCAACTTTGGTAAAATTAAGATTTATTTTAGTCCGAGAACATATTTCTGAAAGTCTTTCTTTTTTAACAAAGCCATTTTCGGAACCTTTTCCAAAAGTTTCTACTTTAATTCCATTTACTTTTAAATAGTTTATATACTCCATTCTGTCCGCTTTAGTGCAGTCACCTAAAAAACCTACCTCAATATCTTTAACCGTATTAACAGGATAAAAATCTTTTTTAGACCATCTAGAAAAAAAGTATAAAGAGGGGATACCCAATTTTTGGTAAGCAAATGTTGCGTAATAATCACTAGTTATAGCGGCATCAAAAGCCTGCGCGTAATACTTACTTAATGTATCAAAAATCATTTCATCATCCCACACCCAAAGTACATTATTTACCTTTGACTCATCTTTTAAACTTTTGAAAAACTCAACCGGTAATTCATAATTACTGCCGTGTGGAGCAAAGAAAACCATGGAAATGTTATTTTCTTTTATCAGATTTTTAATCTGGGTCTCTGTTTTTTTTATGCCGTTTCTTAATATTGAATCATAAAAGTAAAATACATAACTATTTAAAAAAGAATTTTTTATCATTCCAATGATGTACTCAAGACCGTCATCCTTAGCATCTTCGTAATTTTTAGGATTTAAAACTAATACAGAATTATTTTTCCACATATTATCTGAGTTGCAACTATCATTCATTTCGTAAACACCATTAAGGAGTAACCACTATATTTCTCTATAGAAATATAGTTTTAGTTTTTGTTCAAGATTATCAATTAAAGGAACTTTTATGGGCAAAGAAACCCATTTTCTTGCAAGGATATACTGCGCAAATAAAAGATACAATCCTGAAATACAAAGTATAACCAATGATTGAAAAATTGTTAATGCAAATAAAGTGCTATCTCTAACTACAAAAACTACACCCAATGGAATACCTAAAATCAGGGAATAGAATATTCTTCTCCAGGGCATCTGTATAGGAAGTATGTTTTTCATTCTACTATACAAATGAATTAAAGACAATAACCACCCAATTGTTAAAGAAACTCCACTACCAATAAATGGATAATTCCGGGCAAATAAGAAAATTCCAGTTATTGCTGAAGCTGCACCCGTAATGCTGGGTAAAATTAATGGTTTCGTTTCAAACTGAGCATGAGCAACCATTGTGGTTGTAGAAGCCATCATCCGCAATCCTTCGGACAAAGCGCCCCATAAGATAATATTGCCCACCTGATGAAATTTCTCTCCGGTAAATATTTTTGCGATCAAAGATCCATTTGCGGCAATATATAACATCACAAGAACTATTGCCGGGAAAAAAGCATGGGCATATTTATTCCAGGCAATTGTTCTTTGTTCTTCTGTACTATTGGCGATTTCATTATAAAAAATAGGTTGGTAATACTGATTAAACAAACCATCAAAAGAAACCATAAGATTACTGCCTATTCCAAATCCAACTGCAAAAAGACCGAGCGTCTCAATCCCAGCAACTTTTTGAAATGCAAAACGATAACCCTGTGTATGTATCCAATATAAAATAATTCCAATTGCTACAGGCCAGGCAAATTGAAAAACCACAGGAAATGTAAAACTCCTATCGTTATCACCAGATTTAATTACTACGGGTAATTGTCGTAAAACACGAAATAAAATAGCGAACGTAACCATAAGAATAAGAAACTGACCAAGCAATTGACCGCTCATCCAGTATTCCGCTTTACCCCCTATCTTCGAAACAAAGAATGCAGATATTGCCAAACTAATTCCTAAGGTTAAACTTGTAAGAATAACGTACCACAATCTATGACCCAAAAAATTCAAACATGACACAAATATCATACTCCCGATTGTCAATAAAATACTGCCTGATATAAGAACTGAAAGCCATGATATTTTTATATCAATCCCAATACCAATCGAATATTTAATAGCAGCAACGCTAACAATAGCAAATCCTGCAATGATAAATAAATACTTCAAAAAAGAAAATAAGTATTTATATGCCAATCCTTCACGAGCCCAGTTTATTATTTTAAGGCCTACATACATAGAAACAGGACTAATCAATACCAGCCAAAACCAGCCGGATATTGCCGAAAGAATATTCAATCGCCCGACTTCAATGGAAGAAAGGAGTGTAGTATACACACGTATTGAAGCAATAGAAATCAATACTCCAAAAACTCTGCCAAACATGATTATGAAGATATCATTATTATTTTTGGACAAATTTGGTATCACGATTTTTAATTACCTTCCCTCTCTTATGATAGCGGTACTAACTTCATCTTCTCTCACTGGCGCTGGAATTTCTTGATTAACTTTTCTCAATGAAATATCAATAGTCGCAAAAAATTTGTTTTTTTTCACAAATACTTTCTTTACAAAAATATATGGTAATCTGCTAACGCCAAAAAATTTAACAACCATCAGGTATTTTAATAAGACTTTCCTTACCTTCTTGGGGAAGAGCATATAGATAAATCCCGCCTTAAACCTGAAATCTTTTGCCTTTTTATGCTTTAAAACTTTTACATACCCATGTTTTTTGATATACGCAACTATCAGCTCAAAGTAAATATAATATTCCCAATAAGCCACTTCTTCTTTTTGGTAATCAGTAAAGTTTAAATATTGTTTTATCTCATCAGCATTCACTTCCCAAAGACTTTCAATATATTTTTCTTCATCTTCAAGAGACTGCGGAAGCAAACCAATTCGTCTTGCATATTCATATAACGGTGTACCGGGCACCGCTTGAACAAAATTAATATATTTCTCAAATGGCATATTTATATCATCTGGTACTACGGTAGACCAATTATCAATAGTTTCCTGGATAGTTTCTTCTGTTTCACCAGGCATCCCAATCACCACACCTGGTATTGTAAGAATATTATATTTATTGCATAATTTAATAGCGTTCAAATTTTCTTCAACAGTTGCATTTTTTTGCATAACATTAAGCATTTTCTGAGAAAAAGATTCTATGCCGAAATTGATGTGTACGCATCCAGCTTCTTTCCAATCTCTAATTGTTTGTTCATTGACTGTTTTAACTCTAACGGCACAGCCAGCCCAGTTAAGCCCACTATTTTTTAAATACTCCAGAAGTCTTGAAGTAGACTTCTTATCCGTTCCAAAGTTTTCCTCTGAGAACAAAATCATTCCAACATTACAATCTTTTTTTAAATTTTCGATATAATTGATAACCTCATCGGGATTAATAACCTTATACCCTTTAAAAAATCTATAACAAAAAGTGCATTTATTTACACACCCTTTACTGGCAACAACCGCTCCTTGGTTTTTATTTCTATTATCAGGATATAATAAATTTAAAAATTCGTTCACAGACTGTGCTCTCATTCCGGCATATCGATCCGCTACTTTATGCACATAATTATCCAAATTTGTAAACTTTGACATCAATGTATAATTAAACTGTCTAAAGGCATTTTGGGTATTTTCTTTCTCGTAACCGGTAAAATAAGGTAAATTATTTCGTAAAAAAGCAAGCCCTTTTATATTCACATAATCCTCAATATTTAAGGGTTGGAAATTATCTTGTTGAAGTTTTCTGATCAAATTACTAAATGTTGGTTCTGACTCACCAATAACACAAAAACTAATCCCCGTTTTCAAAAGAATTATGTTGGATATGACTGACATTTCACCACCCATGACTTGAATGATATTGGGGAAGTGTTCTTTAATAAATTTGGAGAGTTTTTTCAAATAAGCATACGTAGGGGTCAAAATAGCGCTAAAACCAATTATTTGAGGTGAGAATGATTGAATTTTATCTTTAATTTCTTCAAAGGCCGGTCGATAATAATCTAAATTAAAAAATGAAACCTCACAATTTAAAGAGGAATCAATGCCTTCAATAACCCTTGATATCCCAATAGGCGGAAAGTCTACAGGAATAGGAGTAGAAGGAATATTCATTAAAAGTATTTTTGTCATTTAAAATCCTCCAGTTGCTGTTTCAATGATTACATGGCGAATTTTTTTAAGAATGATCTAATTATTGGAAAGTTATCAAAAATTCCTTTGATAATAAATATACAACTTTGATACCCGTCAAGTTTTCTGTATTTAAGAACAATTATTAATTCTTCTATTGCAAATTTCCATTTTCCTGCCTTGATAAATCGTATAATTAAAAGAACCCGGAATGTCGTGTAATTTCTTATAAATTCTTCATCAAGATATATTTCGGACGGCTTGTATATCTTCTTTTCTCGTAGTTCATCTATGGTTGATAACAATTTCGGGACAGCAAGTTTTGCATCGTAATCTCTCTTTGCTCTTTCATAACCTCTTCTGGCAATACTTTCTCTTTCTTCTTCATGTTTCAGATAGTATTTTACTTTTTCAAGTAATTCTTCTTTATCGTAAAAGACATCAATTTCCTTGCCTACCTCAAAAAAATGTTCCAGTCCAGGCGCATATTCGCATAATGTAAAACTCCCGCAAAGTGTATGCTCTAAACATTTTCCTTTAAATTGTTTTTTTCGTTTATTGATTTGATGTTTCCTGTTCAATCTCTTTTCCTCGGATGCTCCGCTAAAATCCAGGTTTATCTTGCTTCTATTTATGATTTCAATTTTTTCCTCAAATGTTATTTGACCATTGAAAGAATCCCCTCCAAAGGTTTCAATATGAATACCATTGTCTGAAAGATATTTTATGCAATCCAACCTCCCTGCCCTTCCTCCCAATGTTCCTATAAAGGATATATCTATATCTTTTGGCAAGGTTTCAATTTTACGGTATTTCGTAGTATCATAATAACTATAATATGACATTGAATTAATACCGATTTGACGCAATTTAAAAGTAGTAATAAAATCTTGGACGGTTACTAAATCCATTGCCTGGGCGTAATATTGATCGCGAACTTCATAGTAACATTCTGTATCACCTGTCATCATTACCAAGAAAATTACCTTTCTTAGTTTTTCAAAATAGTTAACATCAAAATAAAATTCACTCGGACTCGAGCCATATATTATGGAATTAATTCCATTGTTTTTTACATATTCTTTTATATAGTTATGGGCACCATAGAAGCCATATCTATTATATATTTCTATATAATCCAAGTATAAAACATTATTATCCAACAGCGTCTGAATAAATTGGCTTCCCGTATCAATGTATGATTTACTAAAGTCTTCTATATGAGAAAGAAATAATATTTTTATTTTCTTCATAATTTTAAAGTTATTCTTGGGAATTGTTTGCCTCAATAATGTTTTCCCCCATCTACTCGTCTTAAAGTGTCCCCCTCATTATTGGGCACGCATCAGCGTGCCCCTACATGGTATCTTTGTGGTGTAAAATCCGTTTTGCCTGTTCATACCGCGCAGGAGTTCCTATATCTATTAATTTCTCCTGTGTGACATATCCGTAAAATTTTTGGTCAACAAGCGTAGGGAAAAGATCGTGCTCTAGGGAATATCTGACATGAGAGGGTATGAGAGAAAAAACTTCTTTTTGGAAAAGATAAATGCCTGCATTAATAAAGGATTTCTTACCCTCTTTTTTTTCTTCAAACCGAACGATCCTTTGCGAATCATCCAGAGAGATTGTTCCAAAATCCCTCACATCTTCTGATTCAACAACAACCACTGATACCAATGCCCCATTTTTTGAGTGAAAATCTAAAAAATGTAACAAATCTACCGGACAAAAGGAATCGCCATTTAAAACCAAAAAGGGATTACTCTGAACTGAATTTTCAGCTTGTTTAACAGCCCCAGCAGTCCCTAAAGGTTCATTTTCCTGCGAAAACAATATCTCACAAGGAAACCTTTTATTTCTATAATAGTCTTTTATATAGTCAGCCATATAACAAACACTCAGAATAACCCGTTTAAAACCAAAACTCGCAACATAATCAATTAATATATCAAGAAAAGGATGACAGTTTATTTCTGCCATAGGCTTTGGACGATCATTAACTACTTCATTGAGACGAGTCCCTTTTCCACCACATAAAACAACAACATCAATATCCTTCATATTAATAAAAATCCTGCTTCCCGGATATATCCACGGAACACACGGAAGACACCGAAATAATTGAAAATGCCAGAGGCATCCAACGGTTGATTTTCCGTGTCTTCAGTGTGTTCACAATTTCTTAGCACCCGAGGTAGTGGCGGCGGCTTGTATTAATAAGGTCAGCCTGAATCATTTTAATTTTGGGATTGTTTAACGGTGGGGATTTAAAATAGGTTCCATAAACCTCAAAATCATCATTCCCTGCAAAGGATTCGGCAATGTTTCTGCCAATAAAACCTGTGCTGCCGCATATTAGAATTTTTCGTTTCATTTTTCCCGCTTTGTTATACTTTAAATTTACTGTGAACGTTCTTTATATCTTTTTTGGAATAGGTTTGATAGTAACTTTCAGGCAGTAACTCCATGGCGGCCTGACCAACAGCGTTGATATTATTTTCTCTATAGTAGGAGAAAATACTCAACCCGAGGTTTATTGTTTTATCAAAGACATCAGAAGAATCATTCTTGTGCAGTGAGTGGATCACTGAATAAGTCTTGTATGCCTCGTTCGCAGATGCCGCATGTCTTAGTAGCCGTGTCTTCTCCTTGTTCCACTGTTCGAATGTTATCTCTGCCGCCTTTCGGATATTGGTATCATGGAACAAATTAACTTGCGCATCAATTCGCTCAACCCAGTACTCCATAAGAGCGATTCTTCCACCGTCTTCTTTTCCCTTGCATAGATAATAAAAGAATTTTGATATTGCTGGATAATACTTAATAAGGATCTGAATCCAGATCGAAAGATTGGTCGCCTCATCAATGTCCTGCTCGGGAAAATCCTTGGTGTATAATATCCTTATGGGATGATCACTTGTATATGTCAAATTGAGAAGATCCTTATCCCTGTAAAAACGGCTCCCTGGCAGCAGGTAAATCGGGTAGGCGATTGAAATATTGGTGGGCTCCATGGAAAAACAGAAATCCAGAGTGTTCTTGTAAGCGCTCAATGTATCACCCGGTAACCCGAGCATGATATCTATGTTATAATCAATGTCTGGCAGTTCTTTCTTGATTGCGTCGAGTCGTTCCTTAAACGCATAAGGCTTTGTTCTGTTCTTGCTTATAAGATCTAGACTGGTCGGATTTGCGGTCTGCAGTCCAAAGCAGAATTCAAAACCAGGAAGCTCAGACAGCATTCTTGCCATTTCCGGATCTATTGATGAAATATTCATGCACATTTGCGTATGAATCTCTTTATACCGGCTCTGTCTTTTAATGTGCTGGATAATTTCAACTGCCCGCTTCTTGTTTAGAAGGATATTCGCATCGGTGAACAAGACATGCTTCACTTTTGGATTGTTATATATAATTCTGATCTCTTCCTTTAAGCGGTCCATGGGAATAAATTCCACTCCACTCCGTTGACCGCCCCAGCAACAATATGCACAATCAAAGGGGCACCCTCTGTATGTTTCAAGAGTGGCATAATGACCTTTTTCTTCATTTAACAAAATATCATTGTGAATATATGGCGAGACATTTACTGATAGATCTACTTCTCCTTCAGCTGGGTCTGTTTTTTTGAGCAGGTTTTCTTTAGAACGATAGACGATGCCTTTAACATCAGCAAAGGATTTATTGCTTGCAAAACATTGTATGAAATCTGTGAACACAACCTCGCCGCGGCGGTTATCAAAGGGAACAGCATCAATCTGTGGATTGTCTCTCATAATTTCTTCAGCGTTAAAAGTTATGCTAGGACCGCCCCCCATAATAATCAGTTTCGGCATAACCTGTTTAAGAAGTTTTGAGCATTTAATCAGACTGTTAAAATTCCATACATAGAACGAGAGTCCTACTATGGCAGGATGTTTATCTGAAATTTCAGATGCCATTTTTTCAGGATTAGCATCAAAAGGGAAATCCATAACCTCAATATCAGTAATCCCTTTTGGAGAGATATAATTTTCTGCATACCGTTTTAAAATGTAAGGTGCCAAGAGTACGGATTTTTCGCGTATTTGGTGGTCTGGGGTCATTCCTATTAGACATACTTTCATTTTAGACATACTTTCATTAAAAGATTTTTTCTTTATCTTTTCTATTTATCTTTATTCTCAATCCACCACTCGGTGGTTTTTCTTACCCCTTCTTCGATTATATATTGAGGCGTCCAGCCCTGAATTTGATAGTCGTAGGTTTACCCTGAATATGTTTAATTTTCGACGGGGTAACCATAGAAAACACCGAAATAATTGAAAATGCCAGGGGCATCAACGGTTGACTTTCCGTGTCTTCAGTGTGTTCCGTGGATACCTGGTCTTGTCTCGTTTACTGTTAAAAACTCATCTACCACATCAATAATATAATCACACGCATCTTTATCCAAATCCTGATGAACTCCTATATGAATGCCATTCTCTCCAATATATTCAGCATTGGGGAAGTCCCCAAGTTTATACCCTAAGAAGCCAAACCCAGGACATTGCGTCGGCATTGATGAAAATAAATTCCTAGTATCAATACCTTTTTTCTCCATAAAATTAACAAGCTTGTTACGGTTAAATTTAGCCTGTTCCTGGATAATAATAGGTAACGCATGCGGCCCTATTTCCTCATGGGACTCTTTTTCTATTGTTTTCAGATATGGACTGAATCTCTTAAATTCCTCTATGAGGTAATAGAGATTTTCTCTCCTCTTGTTAAGGATGTCATGATAGATATCAAGGTTTCCTAAGCCAACTGCAGCTTCCATCTCATTCATCTTTGACGAAAAACCTACTCGTTCAAAAATAAATCTGATGTCAGCATTATCCCCATAATTAAATCTTTTTGCGCAATATGCGGAAGCGGTGTTAAGCACACAGCTTTCACACTTACATGCCCTTCCGTGGCTCCTTAATGACCTTAATATCTCAGCAAAATCAGCATTATCCGTAGTAACAACTCCACCCTCTATAGTAGTAATAATATGTGCCACATAAAGACTATATGCAGCCATATCACCCAATGTCCCTACATTTCTTCCCTTATAAGTAGCCCCATGTGCCTCTGCTGCATCTTCAATAACATAAAGATTATATCTTTTTGCCACAGCATTAATGGCATCCATATCTGCTGGTTTTCCCATTAAGTGAACGGGCATAATCCCTTTTGTTCTTTCTGTTATCTTCGCTTCAATTTTTTCTGGATCGATATTTAGTGTTTTCAGATCAACATCTATAAATACAGGGGTAAATCCTGCCTGTAAAATGGCATTTCCTGTTGCAACAAAAGATAGCGCCGGTGCTATTATTTCATCTCCACGCTTTGCGCCAAAATCATACAAAACTGCCAATGCCAATGCATCGGCATCAGTACCTGTACTTAGGGCAACGGCCTCTTTTGTGCCTACAAGTTCAGCAAACTTCTTTTCGAATTCTCGGACATACTTACCGCTTGATAGCCTGTTTGACTCGAGAATTTCGGCTATTAGTATTTTTGACTTTTCTGTTACTGAAATTGTTCCAAAGGGGATTTTCATCTTTCAAACACCACTTTCAGAATAATAAATAATTTGGCTGCCCGTAGTATCAAAACGGAAAGGAACATGTAATAAATGTCCTAATGTTTGTTTTAATCTATCTCTATCCTCTGGTTTCACAAAAAACAAAATAAATCCCCCTCCTCCTGCTCCCAAAAGCTTACCACCAATTGCACCGTTTTTTATTCCAGTTTCATAAATATCGTCAATATAGGAGGTAGAAACCTTGTCTGAAAGGGATTTTTTTAACCTCCAGCTTTCATGAAGAAGTCTCCCAAAATCAACAATATCTCCTTCTCCATTTAAAATATCAATGGCATCTTCCACCATATTATAAAGTGATGAAAGCTCACTTTTTTTATTTGAAATCTGCTTTATTTTATCTTCTTCTATTTCAGACGCAAGCCTTGAAAACCCAGTAAAAAACAACATTAAATGGTCTTGGAATTGTTGAAATCTCGATTTACTCAGTATAATGGGATTGACTTCAATATTGTGCTGCCCAGAAAAAGTAATCCTGTTTAAACCACCAAAAGCAACTGCTACCTGGTCTTGGGAACCAACATGCTCTTTTATCATTTCCTGTTCAATGTGAATTGCCTCTAATGCCAATCGTCTCTTTGCTATCATCTTCCCTTTAAGTGCATAAAGTGCATGTAACAAACCAACGGTAAATGCCGAACTTGAACCAAGCCCTGATTTGGCAGGGAGGTCTCCATTATGATGTATTTCTAGTCCTTCGCTAATATTCATAAATCTAAACGTTTCCCTAACCGCAGGATGAATGATTTCGGTAATATCATTAATAAGCTCCTGCTTTGAATACACAATCCTATGCCGATGATCAAAAAAGGGGGGTAGCCCCCTACAGCTTATGTAACAATATTTATCTATTGTTGTTGAAAGAACAGCACCACCATTTTCCCTATACCAGGCAGGAATATCTGTTCCACCCCCAAAGAAGGATATACGAAAAGGGGTTCTAGTAATAATCATTACATCCTTTTCCCTTAAATACTGCCGAAAGATTATAAAGACATTCTAAATCAAGTATTTTAAAACGAATTTGCCAATATGCAGACTTTTTCAAATAGCTTTTGGATAAGGAGGTATTCACTTCGGCTTCATGCAAATTACCTAATTTGCTCTCCACAATTCCAAGGAAAAGGGTGGCAAGGGGATTATTCATCGTCATCCGGCTTGATACATCACGCAGGAAATATTGCATCTTCTTTAATCTAAGTGGGTTATCTTCTGTTAAAATCTTCTCGTAATTTACCATGTAGTCTATCAGGAACCACAAATCATCCAATTCCTCATTTGTGGGTACGTCATCTAAGTCCCCTTCAAAGAGGTTTACGAATTCATCGGCGCTTTGTTGCTCATTCGCCTCTCGTAACCGCTGTTTTTCAGTCTGGCGTACGGAAAACAAAGGGGATTCCTTCTTATTAAGAGTCAAGGAACCATCTTTGATCAATCCATCATGCACCATTTGGTCGTACATCTCTGTTGAAGGCAGTAGTGTCAGTCTTTGTACCCCATTCCAGTCCATTCCCATGGCTTTGGCCACTTTTACGGTATCTAACATCTGTCTGAAAGTCTCACCGGGAAAGCCAAAAATTATAAAATTTCTTGCGTATATCTGTGGGTACTTTCTCATTATCTCCCCGACTTTTAAGTAATTGTTTATGCTTGAGGGCTTATGCACCATGCGCAGTATTTCTGGGTTGCCAGATTCTACACCAAAGTTTACCGCAATGCACCCTGACTCTGCCGCACTGTGCATGGTCTCAGGGTGATTGGCAACGGCAGAGGCAATAATACCATTCATTGCATCCCAGGTGATCTTTAAATTACGCTTAACTATCTCATTAAATAATTGTACTGTCCTTTTTGGGTTATAGAATAGGTCGTCATCAAGCCAAGTAATATGATTTATGCCATATTTTTCTCCTAGCTCTTCTATTTCATCTATAACCGATTCAACACTGCGGGAACGTACTCCAGGTCCATTAAAATTCCGAACGCTACAAAAAGAACACCGCCCCCTGCAACCCCTATTTGAGAGGACCGCACTAACACGGGCATCTTTGGGTATCCAATAGCGAAAATTTCCCATCTCTCCCAAATCTATGTATTTGCGTACATCCAAATCAAGATAATCAGGTATGAAATTTATGGACTCTTGTGTAGGTACATGATGCTCTTTTAGACTATAGTACTGGTTGTTTACAACTGTCCCCAATTGTGATAGTATTCCAGGCGAAACCTTGTTATTTACAAAATCAACAAAATCACAGAAACTCTCATCCCCTTCATAAAGCGAGACAAAATCTATAGACTTTCCTTCTTTCAATATGATATCAGGTGTGTTTGTTACATGAACGCCACCGGCAACAATCGGCATATTCTGGTTGCAAAATTTTATAAAATCCGCTATTTGTATGGTTGTATTGTGTGACATGGTAAACATACAGGTAATACCCACGATATCCGGTTGGAACTTGCCTAAGACCTCTTTGATTCTCTCTTCCCATAGTGAGGAGATGCCCGTCTTGATAGACTCTTCATCTTTCTCACGATGAATAAAGGCAAGTATCTCCATATTCAGGTCAAGCAGAGAGACTTCATATCCCCGTTTCTTAAGATTCGTACATAATAACCCAAGACCGTATGGGGGATAATTATAATACCTCTTGTTCTTTGCGTTTTTTACATTTAACAGCTCTGTAATAAACTGGTGCGGAAGAACAAGCAAGATACGCTGGTATTGCCCCTTAAACAGGGCGTGTATTTTATCGGTAATTACCAACCTTGCTGGGTCCGTGCAAATTTCTGTATCATTAGTATCAGGCCTCTTTGTTGTATTTGCATGAATTTTCATTTTTGTGCGGATTTATGGGTAGCTTAACCAGCAAACCATTTAAAACACCGGAACTCCGAAAAACACAAGACCAATAAGACTCATTTAAAACACCCTATTCATTGCCTTTTCCAGTAACTTTGTCCCTATTAAAAGTGACGATACACAAGAACAAGCCGCCTCAGACATTTTTTGGACACTTACCCTTATGTATTCATGATCATCATGGCATCCGGTACTCAGACCATTCATTTTCTGTAAGAAAGAATTTGACACCTTCCTCTCAAAGTAAAAGAAATAGGCAAGGTCTCCACTTGCACTTGGGTTCATCATTACCGGGCCGCTACCTAACGGGATTAACTCATCGGGTGTGACATCCATATGGAGTTCTTCTTTTACCTCAAGACATGCCACGGCCTTTAAGTCATCCCTATTGTGTGAAATACCCCCGGAGGGGAATTCTCTTATAATACTACCGTCAATAATGCGCCGCTGTTCTACAAGCAGGGTGTATATCTCCCCATCTTCTATGCATGTTAAGACGGGAATAATAACCACACCGTCCTCGTGAAGCATGATACACCTGGTTATTACGTCTCCCTCTGGGGTAAGTAACTCGCAATCAAGTAATGCACCAAGGAGATTTACCTTGTCTCTTGATATGGCAGCCATTATATCAATATGCTTAAAAATATTTCCATTTGCCTCAACGCTCTTTTTCCAGAGACGAAACTTGGGATTATTAAAAACTATCTCTGACATTATCTCTCCTAAACGCTTAACGTTAAAGCTGGCGTCCCTTTGCTAACATATTTTCCTTGTACCACGCTAACGTCTTTCTTATTCCGTCATCAAGAGAGACCCGGGGGGCCCAGCCCAATTCCTCCTTTGCTTTTGTACAGTCAAGACATACCTTGGTCCTAATACTAGGCTTTGATAAATCATGTTCTGAGACAAGTTCCTTACCAGATAATTCAATAATCTTTGACACAAGATCCTTTACTGAAATTGAACGGCCATATCCCGCATTATAAAGCGCAAATGGCTTTTCTTGCTTAGAAATGGCAAGATCCACACATCTCGTAAGATCAGAAGCATATAGTAAGTCCCTTTCCTCATCGCCCGTTCCCCACACACGAATCTTATCCCCTTCTTTTGCAGTCATTACCTTTGTTACCGTTGCACCAAATACGTGGGATTTGTCCAGATCATACTTGTCATAAGGGCCATATATGTTCGAATGGCGAAGGACGGTGTATTTGTTTCTCCCCAAACGCGCATAAAATTCACACATCTTCTCAAAATATACCTTGTTCCACGCCCCGCCAAAATAACTTGGATACATCTCCCTATTGGCGTCAAAGTCCGTCTCCCTTAGTGGCGTGTCACTTGAGTGATACAACACAGAACAACTAAAAAAGACCACATGCGCAGTAGCATGATCAAATGCCGATCTGAAGATGAGCGAATTCATCACCGCATTGTCGGCAATATGCACTACCGGATTAGTAACAATGTCCTTTGCACCGGACGTAACTGCGGCAGCTTGTATAACCACGTCCATGCCCTTTATTGCGTTGTCCACTTCCGCAGAACTGCGAAGATCGGCTTGTATCATCTGAATTTGGGGATGTTCGAGTGGTGCAGATTTATAATAGGTTCCGCACACTTCAACATCTTGCATGCCCGCAAAGTATTCAGCTACATTTCTACCAATAAACCCTGTTGCACCAAGAATTAAAATTTTCTTTCTCATATTTCCTGTTTTTTTATTTAGCACTTAACCTATTCTCTGGATAAGGTAGAAGTATACCATTCCACAGTCTTACGAATTCCTTCTTCAATCGAGGTTCTCTCTATCTTGCCTAATAATGTATCAAATTTTGTGTTATCCAAAACCCGATAGGGGACCGCGGTTGGTTTGGTCGGGTCATAGTGTGGCGTTGTGCTATGGCCACAAGTTTTGAGAATTACATCAACCAGTTCCCTTACGTTAACAGGAGCACCGCTACTAATATTAATCGGATCTGCGATACAATATTTATCCAGTACCTTTATAACCCCAACTGCCAAATCATCTACATAGATGAAATCTCTCGTGGTATACCCATTTCCCCAAACGACAAATGGGTCTTCTTTATTAAGTGCCCGTTTAATCAAGGCGGGTATAACGTGGGATTTTATATCATCAAAATGGTCATAGGGGCCATAAATATTTGCAGTCCGGATGATCCCGACTTGCAGTCCCCTTTGCAGGTAATAACATTGGGCAAGTTGCTCAAGGTATCTGTAAACCCATCCCACACCTAAATAGAGCTTGTAAGGTGGTTCATTCAGATCCAACTGATCCTCGCGAATCGGGTAGAATGCCTCCTGATAAACGGTGGAACTACTAACCCATACTACCTTCTCTACACCATTTTGACTACATGCCTCAAGAAGCCCCGCATGAATTTGTAAGTTAGGCATGATTGACGTGGTGGGGCTTTTCTTCATACCACTTACTCCGGAGGCTTGTACCGCAAATACGATAACACAATCCTTGCCGCTGGTCGCACTCAGGCAATCTTCAAATTTAGTAAAGTCATATTGCCTGTAATGGGCTTCTAACCCTTTCGGTGGGGTGCGGGAAAAGTAGGTACTTTCTACAGATATCCCATGAGATATTAAGAGCTTGGTTAAACTGCAACCCAGAAGCCCCGCCCCTCCGGCAATCAATACCTTCTTGCCTTTTAAGAAATCCAGATTCATATTTAACTCGTTTTAATAAAAAATTGGTGCTCTTTATAAATATTTGTAAACCGTTCAATAACAGAGGCGGGAAATGGACCTAGCTGGCTGCTCGTGGCATTTTCCCGGACATGTTCGGATGTCAGCATACCAGGTATTACGGTAGAAACTGGCAAAAATGATAAGCAAAACCTGAGCGCTATCTGACCGTTTGTCAATTCTTCATTCCCGGCTAACTCTGCGGCAAACAATTTATACGCACTGCCCCAACGTTCAATTTGATCGGGAGACCAGTTACTACGGTGATCGCGCGCATGATAATCACTCTTGGATGAATATGCACCCGTTAAGAACCCAAAGCAAAGCGGTGTTCTTATGATAATCCCGATCCCCTGTTTCTCACATCTGTCAAAGAGGCCAAACTCAAGCGCACGCATGTCCACAAGATTAAAATTTACCTGAATAGTCTCAAAAGAAAACAACTTAATTGCAGACATACTGTCATCTGGGGAACGAACAGAAATTCCAACCGCACGAATCTTACCCTCCCGTTTTAAGGACTCCATTGTCTCTAAGATGCTCGCGTCACTTTCTAGCAACTCTAAAGGGGGATCATGTAGTTGATAGACATCAATATAATCTGTCTGTAATCTTTTAAGACTACGTTCAAGTGACTCCCGGATATAGGCGGGAGAAAAGTCCTGATCGCCCTTAAAGTTTTTATATCCGACCTTGGATGAGATAATCACCCGTTGTCTGGTGCCTTTAATCACCTCACCAATCAATTTTTCGCTATGGCCATAGCCATATAGAGCTGCGGTGTCATAAAAGGTAATTCCAAGTTCAAGCGCCTTATAAAGAGCATTACGAGACTCATTATCATCCGTCGGTCCGTATGCTTTTGCATCCATTGGCGTACCTCCAATACCCCACCCACCAAAACCGATTTCAGATACTCTAATCCCTGTGTCCCCAAGCTGCCTGTAATTCATAGTTTTTATCGATTGATGAAGGCATCGAAAGTCTTACATATGAGATTGGCAAAGAGTTTTCCAATCTCTGTGATAGTAACACGGTCATCTCTAAGTTCCAGCATACCATCCTGGGCATATTCAGCTAGCTGTATATATTCCTGCTTAAAACGATCCTTAAAACTAATATGATATTTTTCTTCTATTGATCTTAAATCGAGAGAAAAGAAGTTTCGGAGTGTCTTTATAACATCACGCCGTAATATATCATCATCATTTAGCACATAGCCGCGATAAATGGGGAATTTACCCTGATTAATCTGCGCCTCATATTCTTGCATTTCGTAAATATTCTGAGAATAGTAATTCTCAACTGTCGTATAACTGTGTATACCAATCCCAATTACATCGCTATACCTTCCAGATGTAACTCCCAACGCATTCCAATGCACTGTCTTCTTTTGTGTTGCCTCATACAAATCATCATTTGCTTTTGCAAAATGGTCGTAGCCCACACGTAAATAACCATTTTCTCCCAAGACGGTTAAGGCCTCCCAAAAAAGCATTTTTTTTTCATATAAATCAGGTAGCTTCGTGGGGCGTCCATCACGGCCATCAACCATTAATTTCTGATGTTTGGCGGCATGTGGGACATAATGCAGATAATTAAAACAGATTCGCTCCGGTGATAACTTAACAATCCTCCTGAATGTCTCTTTTATTGTATCTGGCGTCTGATTTGGTAACCCGCAGATGATGTCAAAGTTAACGCCTTTTGGAAAATACTTTCTAATATCTGGTGTTAATAATTCCTCTATTAATGAAATGGGTTGCACCCTGTTAATAGCCCGCTGAACGCCAATATCGAAATCCTGTACACCAAAAGATATCCTGTTAATTCCCTTTGATGAATAATATTCCATCTTCTCTTTATCAACCTCGCGCGGGTCTATCTCTAGTGAAAACTCGTTTAAATTTCTTATGTCCGCTATTGATCCGATTTTCTCAATGAGCATATCAAATTCTTTTTCATGCAAGATGGTGGGAGACCCCCCGCCAAGATGGATTTCTTTTATATTGGGGATAATCGTATTTTTTTCAAAAAATTCGCGGTATAAATCCATTTCCCGAAAAAGGGTAAGCAGATAATTGGTAATCCGAGGGTACTCTTTGGTGATTATGGTGTGACAGGTGCAGTAATAACACTGTTTGGAGCAAAATGGGATGTGGACGTAAAGAAGTGAAGAACTATGCTGTTTCCCTGCATATACATTGATAAATGCCTCCTTTATGCCCTCCTCCCCAAATTCCTTTGACCAAAAGCTTTTATGCGGATATTCAGTATACATAAAAGAGCTATCGGCATACTTACTTATCAAATATTCAAACCTTTCCGTTTGAATTTTCTCCATAATCGAATTTCCCCACTTTGCCGTCAAAGTATTATTTCAACCAATCCAACCAACAAAACCAATTAAACGAATGAGACCAAATCCAGCATAGTTTACAACGAACCCAATCCACATTCCTTTAGTTTTGTCTGAAGTTCCAAGTAATTATTTACTATTTTTTCGCTACGAATACTCTTTCCCCACGGTGTCTGTTCATCATATTCGAATGTCAGCGTGGGGGTCTCATTTCCATATCTGCTAAACATGTGCATTGTCTTCCCCCAATCGGAACTTACCTGTTTAATCCCAAATTTCTTTGGGTTATTAAAGACCTCCGTGCCTGGTCTTATTGTAAAAAGGGAGAGGTATACAAGGTCAGGTGTAGTTTCTTTTACAAACGCCCATGTCTGTTCCACGATATCCTCCGGTTCGCCAGGCAGGCCAATAATCATGTAGACGCGGGTTTCTATTCCATTTTGTTTAAGGTGGTAGATGGTCTCTTTAGTCCTTTCCAGCTTAATCCCCTTATTTATAATATCCAGTGACCTTTGAGAAACACTTTCTACCCCTAAGCACATGGTGACACATCCGGATTCTTTTGCTAATTTTGCCAATTCAGGGGTAATACCATCGACCCTGCATTGACCCCTCCACACGATTCTGGTTCTCCCGATCGCCTCTAAATGGGCAATTGCATTAGCCCTGGTTAATGGGATGCCGATTTCATCAAGTAAACTGATACCTTCCACACCATATTCGCGTTTTAGGTATTCAATTTCTTCTTCAATATGTTTTGGGCTTCGGTATCTTATCCCCTGGCTATATTCATCAATACGCGGGAGAGAACAGAAGTGGCACTTGTAAGGACAACCCCTACTAAAAATGGTGGTGGTACTTAAGAGTTTATCATACCCTTTTTTATGTTTCAGGGTCATTAGTCCAGGTCTTGCGATGGCAGATTCCGGGAGATGTTTTCTTGTCGGATAAGGATAAATATTAATATCTACTATCCTGGTGGCATTATATATCTTCTTAAGGGAGTTATTCTTAATGTCTTCTATTGCTTGAATAATGGAGTCTTCACCATCTCCTAAAATAATGGCATCGAATACAGTTAGACACTCTTTCTGAAACACATAGGCGTGAGGTCCTCCGGCTATATGTTTTGCCTTGGGATAACGCACTCGTAAGTTATGTACGATAGATTTTTGTTCATTATAATCAAGGGTGTAAACAGAATGGAGATAGACGTCGCACTCAGGGATATGATATATGGCAAACTCTTTTTTTATTCCCCTAAGATCGATCAATGAGAGATCTACTGTGTTACCAAAGTGCCACTCCAGGACTGTCAGGATTTGAAAATGCGTATGCGGATCACCCCTAAATGGGTCGTGCAAATAATCGCTACTGGGAAAGATAAATCCGATTTTTAACATATTTGGTCCTTTATTCTTTGCCTTGACACATCTTTTTACCAATGGCCGCACAGTTGTATATATAAGCACCTTTTTTGTTTCCCCACCAAATTACTTCTCTACACCAGTCTTCCCAAGACGACCATTTAGCACTCGTACGGTCTATTTTATATGAAAATGATCCCTCTTCAAGGGGTTCATGATTGCCCCTTAAAGCCGCATAATAAACCTCCCAGATATTATAAGCTAGCTGCAACTCTTTATCATATTTTTTGAAGGGAAGTTTTATTAGGTTCTGATTTAAATACAGGGCTTCATGAAGTATTTGTTTGTAATGAGACAACCCTTTATGTTTTAAATAATTGTCAATAATTTCTTCCGCTTCTTTGTAAAAATTTTCCAGATTGTTTTCCGTACACAACGTGATTAACATTAATTCGTCTGCCGGCCACCATATATTCAACCATTTCTTTGACTCGCAAAACTCTGCCCCCTCGTTTTGGATATCTTTTGCCTTATTAACAAAAAATGAGTATATATTTTGTACGATGGGAAATTCAGATTGATCCGTGATAAACAACTCAATTAATTCGCGGAAACTTAATGAAAACTCATTGTGTATTATTATAAAAGGTATTTGTAATAGTTTATCAAAATGGAATAGCGCCGTCATCCATCCAAAGACCCTGGTTTTTATCCAATCAGCGCGGGGTGTTGACCTTGTACCGACAACGAGATGTTGTATTTCCGGTACTTCTTCTATCGTGGATAGACTCCCGTGTATATTAATAATTTTTGTCTCTATGATATCAAACCCAAACTCCCTTTGATATTCAGGATCGCTCATATCTGTATTGGGTAATATAGATAAGTTATTAAACTGTATTCTATTGTGTTGGCCATTTTCAATTACCGTAGATACCCCGTTTGCAAAACTATCGTAAGTCTCATTCGGCAGGCCCAAGATAATATCTGTAAAGGTTTCTACCTTATCGGCAGTTAATCTTTGCTGTATTTCCTTAAATGCATTAATGTTTATATTCTTACGTTTCGTGGCGCTTAATGTGTCTTCATTAAGCGATTGAAGTGAAAGGGATACCCCTTTACTGAGACCTGCATCAGACATTTCTTTGTATATTTTGTACGCATGTTCCGTATAATTCTTTGTGCTTTGCACTGAAAGGGCTTTGGGATAACCATACTTTTGTTTGTTCTTAATAAAATATCGGACAATATCAATATCTCTTTTTAGAATTCCAAAATTAGCATCACAGCAAAACACAAACTCTATTTTGTTTTTGCTGAACCAGTCAATTTCCCTATAAAGCCTTTCAATCTCAAATGGATATATCTTGTTTTTGGATGCTGCCCCCCAATCACAGTAGGTGCATGTGAAAGGGCAACCCCTGTTTGTTTCCCATAGTGCAATCCAACCTGTATCGCGGTTTGCTTCTACTAAAAGATCGAAAACCCCTTCATCATAAGGCGAAGGTATCATGTTGAGATCAGAAATCCTTCCACGCGCCGGAGTCTCCACATATTTACCAGCTTCATCTATGTAGCTAACCGAAGGAGCCTCTTTCCAATTACGCTTGGGATAATGTTCCACAATGGATTGAACAATCAACTCCCCCTCACCATGGCAGGCAATATCAATAAAAGGGTTTAAACGCAAAAACCCTTCTGCCTGTCTATGGGGTATTTGCGGCCCCCCAAAAACAATAACAACCTCTTTGTTGTTCGCTTTAATCTGCCTTGCTATTTCCAAAGAAATTCTGAGATTCCAAACATAGACGCTAAAAAGGATCATGTTTGCACCGATGAGTCTATTTACTGCCTCACCTACTGGAATCCTTTTATAAATCGGCAAAAAAAATTCAAAGCAATCTTTATTGCTAAGGTTTTTTTGAATGCATACTTGTAGGAGTCCTATCGAATAAGGTAAATAGTCCTGATTAGAGAAACTATTGTTTATTTGAACCAGGCCTATTTTTGTTTTGGACTGCATGATAAACCTTTTATTTCCCTCTTAAATAGCTAACTTCTATTTTTAAATCGCTCTAAGAGATTAATAACATCGTCATCTGTTACGAATTTTTTCTTTTCAATATTATCTTTAAAAAATTTAGAAAAATCTTTCATTTCTTTCTCGCTTAAATTGAGGCCAAATTTATTTAATTTGTCCTCAAGGGCATGTTTCCCGGAAAGCTTGCCAAGTACCAGATGATAACCAGACAAACCAATATCCTTGGGGTCTATTACCTGATACGTTTGCGGAGATTTGAGCATCCCATCCTGGTGGATGCCTGACTCATGGAGAAAAGCATTCCTTCCAACGATAGCTTTATTATAGGCGATCTTTATTTTAGATAATTCTTCTACCAATCTGCTTGTATTTACAATCTCTTTGGTATTGATATAACTTATATCTTTTTTAAATTCATCTTCTCTTATCTTTAATGCCATGATTACTTCTTCCGATGCGGCATTTCCAACCCGTTCTCCTATGCCATTGACGGTTACCTCTACCTGTCTTGCACCACCTTTGATACCTGACAGGGTATTTGCAACTGCAAGGCCTAAATCGTCATGACAATGGGTTGACACAACTATATTGTCAGGTAGCGCCTTTACAACCATACTAACCAAACGACCATACTCATCTGGAGTTGAATAACCCACCGTATCCGGCAATTCGATAGTTACAGCGCCCGCTTCAACACAGGCTTTACAAACATTAACAAGATAACTCCTCTCGCTTCTTGTTGCGTCTTCAGCAGCAAATTCAACATCATAGACAAAGGTCTTTGCATATTTAACCATATCCACGGAGATATCTAATGCCTGACTGCGCGTCATGTCAAATTTATGTTTTAGATGAATATCAGAAGTTCCCATGACAACTTGTATACGACCTTTTTTGGCGCCATCGAGCGCTTTTGCAGCAATCTCAATGTCTTTCTTATTTGCCCTGCACATTGCACTAATTATAACATCATTACCAAATTCTTTTGCCACTAAGTTTACACCTTTAGCATCTGATTCTGATGATACCGGAAAACCTGCTTCTATTATAGGGACGCCCAATTTCACCAACTGTTCTGCAATTTTTAACTTTTCTTCCGGGAAAAAATTGACACCGGCAGCCTGCTCGCCGTCCCGCAAGGTTATATCGTTAATGAGAAACTTCATTCAATTCCTCCAACAATGCTTTTTTTCATCGCTTCACATGATTCTTCAATAACTTCTGGTCTCCTCGTGTAACATAGTCTTACATAGCCTTCTCCATATTCGCCAAAACAGGTTCCCGGAAGTAATGCAACCCCAGCCTTCTCAAGCACAAAATCTGCAAATTCTGAACTGCTCATACCAGTTCCTTTTATATTTGGGAAAACATAACAGGCCCCATCCGGGGTCAAACAGGATACCCCTGGAATTTCGTTTAACTTTCGGACAATCAAATCCCTCAACTTTTTATATTGCCGAATTCTTTCTTCAATAACATCCTGATCACCTTTCAACGCACTAATTCCTGCATATTGAACAAACGGTGGTGCACAAGAATATATCGTTTGGAAAAGAATACCCATCTTCCTTATAACATCTACAGGCCCTATTGCATAGCCAAGACGCCAACCAGGCATTGAATAATTTTTTGCAAATCCATTTAAGATTATGGTTCTTTCCAGGCATTTATCGGCAAAGCTTGGCGAATAATGGATTTTGTCATAAATTACCCTCGAATAAATCTCATCACTTAAAAGATATACATCATTCTCCTTAGCAATTAAGGCAATTTCTTCTATTTCTTTTTTATTCATTACAGCGCCTGTTGGATTATGTGGGGAATTAATAATTATTAATCTTGTTTTATCGGTTATTCGCTTTCTTATCTCTTCCACTTCCATGCGAAAACCCTTTTCTTCTCTCAAGGGGACTCCAACTTTTCTAATACCGGTATAATTCGTTACAGCGATATACGTAGAAAAACCCGGATCAGGATAAATTACTTCTTCCCCGGGATTAGCAATACAACGCATCACAAAATCAATAATACTGTTGGAGGGCATAATAAGAACCTGATTTATCTCCGGCTTAAATCCCAGACTATCTTTTGTATAATCACAAACCGCCTCCCTCAATTCTGGTATACCCATTGAATCAACATAATGTGTTTGATCATTATCAAGGGCTCTCTTGGTTGCATCTACGACATGCTGATACGCCTTAAAATCTGTATCACCAATTTCAAAGTGAAAGATTCTTTTCCCGGCTTTCTCCAGCGCATTCACTTTTACCAGCAGTTTAAACATCGGCTGTCCGATCAGTCCGTCTGTAATTTTCGATAATTGCTTCATTAAAACCTCCTTCCACAAATCTCTTTTGCAATTTCATAAATCCTGTTTACATCAGGCGCCTTATTTTGAAAAGGAGGACATAAACATTTCGTTTTATCATACAATCCCAGGGCTTTTACGCTATATCCAGTAGCCTGAGTTAACTCATATGCAATTGACTGTGAAGCGCCAGCTATTTCATGTCCAGAATCTATTACTATCCCTCTTTTACTTTGGACAAGCGGTTCAGCCAGACGGCTGGTAACACTAAACGGTTTTAACCATACGATATTAATTATGTTGCACTTTATTCCATCTTCATTAAGCATTTCAGCAGCCTTGCATACATCGAATCTGGTTGATGATATTGCATAAAGTGTTATATCCGCATTTTCCACTATCACATCACACATTTCCTGAGTATTTGAATAACTTGTGCGATGTTCACTGACTATCATAGGATCATCATTCGCCAGGAAATCTTCCCATATTTCTTCATATTCTTTTGGGGTCATGGGAGAGCAAACCCGAAAACCCGGGAAGTGCATAAAAATGCTATGTAAAACTCCTGAATGAACAGGGCCTAATCCCTCTGATGCTATTGCCCTTACAAATATAGGGGCGCTTTTACCATGGAGTTCTTTAGTTTTTGCAGCATAAAAAATCAAAGGGCTGCCATTTAAAATAAGAAAATCCTGAAACCTGATTACAAAGATAGGACGTCTTCCCACAAGAGCTGTGCCTACGGCTATTCCTGCTCCTGCAACATCTGTCATTGGAAGCTCTATAATACCAGGACAGTTTGGAACAGTATTGTTTACCCACCCAACCGCACTTATTGATTCTCCTAAAAGGAGTCCGTTATTTTGCGTTAGATGTTTCCTTGTTATTTCCCTGATTGTATCAGCTACTGTCTTTTGTTCCACAACTCCTCCATGTAAATTTGGACTACTGTTTCAATTTGATTCATTTGTGCTGCCAATCCCAAATTTTCAAGTTCATTTTTCACAATATTATATCTATCCCATTCCGGCGGCCCATCTATGCCAGCTCCAGCATGCCAATATGCCCTGCAAGTGTGAATATTAATAAAAGCTGGTAACTGGTTTTTCATCTCTTGAGTTTTTAAATACACCGTCCACGGGTCGTCTACCGTTTCATATGCAGGCATCCCGAATGATTTTGCTACGTTCGTCATACTCCATCCTCGCCTTGTATCAACGGTAGTCAAAATAGACAAATTATTATCTTCACAAACAAATAATACAGGTAATTTATGAGTTGCAGCAAATCCCATAGCCGCAAACACATAATCTTCCTCTGCGGCGCCGTCTCCAAAAAAGCATACTGTGGGTTTACCGCTTCCAAGCGCCGCACCCACTGCAAGAGGGACATTCTCTCCGATTAAACCATGATGTCCATACATAGCAACATTCTTCTCATGATACTGAAGGCAGTTTGATCCAGCCCTTCCACCGCTAGTACCTCCAGGCAACCCCAATAATTCATCACGAAGTTTTATAGGATTTCCTCCAAAAGACAAATACGTTGCATGGCATCTGTGTTGTGCAAATATCATGAAATCTGGAATTACCAACGACATCGCCGCTGAAATTGACTCTTGTCCTGAGGAAAGATATACTATACATTTAATACTTCCCTTTTTAATGGCTTCAACTACGCCTGCCTCAAAATATCTAGTAAGACACATCTTCCTAAACATTTCTAATGAAATGTCCTGTTCAAATACCCGCGAAAGTTTCGGAATTACACCACAAGTTGATAATCTCATGATCTGTTTGATAAACCATTTCCTTTGTTAAAAATATTAACTCTTATATACTCATAGCAGTATTTTTTTCCACATGTTTTAAATACCATTCATAAGTTTTCCTAATACCCTCTTTCAAAAAAGTATTTGCTTCCCAACCAAGACATCTTAATTTAGATGTATCAAGTACTTTTCGAGGACTACCATCAGGTTTGGACGTATCAAAGGTAATTTCACTACAACAACCAATTACATCTTTAATGAAATATGCGAGGTTTTTTATGGAAATTTCCTCACAGCTTCCTATATTTATAATTTCTGGGCTATTATAATTTCTCATAAGAAAAAGGCAGGCATCCGCAAGATCATCAACATATATAAATTCTCTGATCGGACTTCCTGTCCCCCATATTGTTACAGCACTATGTTTTTTTACTTTTGCTTCGTGAAATTTCCTAAATAAAGCTGGAATAACATGGGAATTATCAAGATCAAAGTTGTCGTTCGGGCCGTAAACATTGGTTGGTGTAGCGCATATAAAACTTGTTCCATACTGTTTATTATATGCCTGACACATTTTAATTCCAGCAATCTTCGCAACAGCATAAGGCTCGTTGGTAGGCTCTAAACAACCTGAAAGCAAGTATTCTTCTTTCATCGGTTGCGGACAGTCGCGCGGATAACTGCAAGCGCTTCCGAAAAACAGAAGTTTTTCCACCCCATACAAATAAGCGGAATGAATAACATTAGTCTGAATAGTAAGGTTTTCATATATAAATTGAGCTGGATATGTGCTATTGGCATGAATACCGCCAACCTTGGCGGCGGCTAGAATTACATACTGTGGTTTTTCTGTCTTAAAAAAAACTTCTACTTCTACCTGATGGGTTAAATCAAGCTCTTGATGTGTTTTCTTTACTATATTCTTATATCCTTCCCTTTCTAACTTATGAAAAACCGCAGAACCAACTAATCCTGTATGCCCAGCAACATAAATTTTTGAGTCCTTTTCCATGAATTCCATGCAAAATTATTATCTTGCTAAAAATCTTTCTCCTTTTTGAACCCGTTCTCTCCAATAATTGAGCAAATCACGCTTGGTTTTCTCAAATGGGATTTGAGGCTCCCAGCCAGTATGTTTTTTAAATTTGCTCGTGTCGGGAACCTGCAAATCGGCATCAATAGGACGTAAACGTGCAGGATCAACTTCTATAGTTATGTCTTTCCTTGTGGAGAGTGAAATTAAATGGTTTAACATGTTACCTATCGTGCAGGAATACGTACCACCAATGTTGTAATATTCTCCTGGAATGGGGTTTACTGTAACGAGCAAGTAGTAGGCCCGCACGGCATCTCTTACGTCAGACCAGGTGCGTAATGAACTAAGATTTCCAACTTTAATGATAGGTGGAATCAAACCCGCTTCGATCATGGCTATTTGTTTGGCAAAAGTCGATTCGGCAAATACATCTCCCCTTCTTGGTCCAGTATGGGTAAACATTCGTGTCGTCATGACCTTTTGGCCATATGCCTCAGCGTGAAATCGCCCAATCAGGTCTGTTCCAACTTTAGAAATCGCATAGGGAGAGGCTGGGTGAAACGTACATTCTTCATTAATGGGAAGCCTTTCCTTCGGAACTCGCCCATATACTTCAGAAGATGCACAAACATGAATGACTGGATCAATCTCGGAACAGTGTCGCAGCGCCTCCAACAATCGTTCCGTACCCTGAATATTTGTATCAAATGTATCAAGTGGTGATGTGAAACTGGTTTGTGGATAGCTTTGAGCTGCCAGATGGAAAACATAGTCTGGCTTTGCCTCTTTCACAACATTTTGTATGGAAATATAATCACACAAATCGCCATAGATAAAATAAACGCGATCTTTCCTATTAGCCCTATCCAAAAGATGTTCTACATTATCCAAAGGGCTACGCCAGCGACACATTCCGTAGATATCCCAATCGGTATTTTCCAGAAGAAAATCCGCTAGATGAGAACCGACCATGCCTGTTATGCCAGTTATTAATGCTTTCATACCAATTTATTTATTTCCTACAAATAAAGTAATCATAATGCTTAGAGTCAGGTACTGTTTCTTGCATTTCTGTTTATTGTTCAATGCTTCCATAAAACGTCTAACAAACCAGCAGGAAAACAAGCGAAGGGTCTTTGTGCACGTCATCCTCAACACCCATTACTTCTATAACACCTCTACTGTTTTTATAAAACCCTCTTCCCCGCACGACCTTCCTGTCCTCATATTGCTTCTGATAGTATTGTTCATCCCCTCATCGACTTTTTCCTTAAAGTTACCCATGCTAACAAGAGTGAAATAGCTCAACTTGAATCCACTTTAGCTCCGGGCAAACTCTATTGCTTAGTTGCTGGCTATGGAGAATACCGTTTCCTGGACAAGATTATTCAACAACCAAGCTCATTTGTTATGCGACTCAGGGATAATGCCTCCTATGAAACCATTGAAGAACGTACTCTTAGCGAGGCAGATCGTAAAGTTGGAATCGAATTTGACCGAGTCGTCTGGCTCGGAAGTAAACAAAAGCGCAACAACTTTTCCAAACCTATGAGAATTATACAACTCCACTATTATGACGTACGGGCGCTCTTAGGACACAAACGTAAATCTCGTGTCTCCAGTAAGAAGACATTTAGAACGCGATCTCCTGAACATACCCTATTGCTTGCCACTGACCGTATGGATTTATCGGCCGAACTCATCGGACTTATTTATCGCTATCGCTGGCAGATTGAGCTCTTCTTCCGATGGTTCAAATGCATTTTGGGTTGTCAGCATCTCCTGGCACTTTCACAAAATGGTATTACTATTCAAGTCTACTGTGCTTTGATTGCCAGTCTGTTAATCCGATTGTGGACTGGCCGCAAGCCAACCAAACGTACCTTCGAAATGATATGTTTGTACTTCCAGGGATGGGCTTCCCTGGAGGAACTCATAGAACATATCGAAGGTCTTAAATCTCAAGACCAAAAACAGCAATAGTGGTACAGGGTGTATTATTGCCTTTTACCTCTCAGGGGAGAGGTACGTCTTCATTTTTCAACATCACTTC
>ERZ1292630.578-Hain-H41-02um-R3-578-length-37388-cov-6_pt1 | contig 35990 bp, 33 predicted proteins | sample MGYA00564408_ERZ1292630 | MGnify/ENA primary metagenome ERZ1292630 (study PRJEB36523, sample SAMEA6512641) | groundwater metagenome | collected 2019-01-08 | study: AquaDiva: Metagenomics assemblies of 32 groundwater samples
TTTATCCATAACCTTGTTTTTGGTACGGATGCGCTTTTCATCCGTACCAAAAACAAGGTTGGCGCGCGGAGCGCGCAATGGCAGCCACTGGCACGTGACTGCATTTGAGACGCCGTATAAAGACCGGCCTACGCAAGGTCGGTTAGTTACTGACGATCAATCCCCGAACGAGATTCCCATGTCCCTTCCGGTCTGCAGGGTGTCGCAGTCCAGAGGGACGCCCTTCATGCGGCCGGCTACGTCTTCCAGTGCAACGTAGTTCACGTTGGGGAAGGCCAGGGCCACCATGACGCCTGATTGGCCTTCCTCCAGGGCGCGCACGGCGGCGGTGCCAAAACGCATGGCTGCCAGACGATCGAAGGACGTGGGGCTGCCGCCGCGCAGCAAATGGCCCAGCACCACCACCCGCGCGTCCTTGCCTGTGCGATCCTCGAGCACCTTCGTGATGCGTTCTCCTATGCCACCCAGTCTCTCGGCGTGGCCTATCTCGGCGGGTTCCAGAACAGCCCGCTGACCGTGGATGGCTTCGGCACCCTCGGCGACCACGACGATGGAATACATGCGTCCTTCGCTGTCCCGGTCGAGGATTTTCGCGACCACTTTGTCCAGGTCGAAGGGGATCTCAGGTATCAGGATGGCGTGGGCGCCACCGGCGATGCCGGCGTGGAGCGCGATCCAGCCGGCGTAGCGACCCATGACCTCCACCACCATCACGCGCTGATGGCTTTCGGCGGTGCTGTGCAGGCGGTCCAGGCACTCGGTGGCAAAACCCACTGCCGTGTCGAAGCCAAAGGTGGTGAAGGTCTTGTCCAGATCGTTGTCGATGGTCTTGGGCACGCCCACGACGCGCAGGCCCTTCAGGTGCAGGGCATTGGCAATGGTGAGGGAACCATCGCCGCCGATGGATACGAGCGCATCCAGTTCCTTCTTGGCGAAGAACTCCAGGATCTCGTCCGAGCGATCCAGGTCCTTCATTGTGCCATCGGGCATTTTCATCGGGAAATGCAGCGGATCGCCCTTGTTCGTGGTGCCGAGGATGGTGCCTCCCAGGTGCCCGATGCCGCGCACCTTGTCCCGCGTCAGACGGAACACGCCCCCTTCGGGGAAGCGCTCGGGAAAGAGGATACCGTTGTAGCCCTCGCGGATGCCGTAGCATTCCCAGCCTCGGTGAACGGCTGCGATGACCACGGCACGGATGACCGCATTGAGGCCGGGGGCGTCGCCACCGCCGGTGCAGATGGCAATGCGTCGGATGTGGCTGGACATGGGAACTCCTATCTCATTTGATCGACGCGAAAACGCGGTCGCGTATCTGCTCGACCGTGCCGGTGCCGGAAACCTTGCAATGGCGCGGCGCGTCCTTGTCCCCGGTTGCCTCCCAGTTCGTGTAGTACTGGATGAGAGGCTGCGTCTGTGCGTGATACACGCGCAGGCGTTCCTTGACGGTTTCGGGCTGGTCGTCCTGGCGCAGGATCAGGGGTTCGCCGGTCAGGTCATCTTTGTCCGCGACCTTGGGCGGGTTGAATTTGACGTGATAGGTGCGTCCGGAGGCGGGATGCACGCGCCGGCCGCTCATGCGCTGGATGATTTCCTCGTCAGGCACGGCGATCTCGACCACATAATCGATTTGCAGACCGGCAGTTTTCATCGCTTCGGCCTGCGCCAGCGTGCGCGGAAACCCATCGAACAAAAACCCCCCGGCGCAATCCGGCTGCTCGATTCGGCTCTTTACCAGGTCAATGATGACAGCGTCCGGAACCAACTGGCCGGCATCCATGATTTTTTTTGCTTTCAGGCCGAGCTCGCTTCCGGCCTTGATTGCCGCGCGCAGCATGTCGCCGGTGGAGATCTGCGGGATAGCGTATTTCTTGGTGATGAAACTCGCCTGTGTGCCTTTGCCTGCGCCCGGGGGTCCCAAGAATATGAATCGCATTGTAAGCTCCTCCTTGTAGTCCGATAAATCGGTCCAGTCCCGGCATCCTCTCTAGGCGGAATGCCGCTCGACGGCAAAGATCCGGCGCACGCGCGCGAGGTCTTCGTCCGTATCCACTCCCGCTTCCGGGGCATGTGCGGTCACGGCAACGGCGATGCGGTAACCGTGCCAGAGCGCGCGCAGCTGCTCCAGCGCCTCGAAGCGTTCTATCGCAGCCTGTTCCAGCCGGCCATAAATCCGCAGGAACCCCGCGCGGTAGGCGTAAATCCCAATATGGCGGTAGCTTGGCAGCCCCGGCGGCAGCGCGCTTTGATTTAGCGCAAGACTATCTCGTGGGTAGGGAATCGGCGCGCGGCTGAAATATAGGGCATGGCCGGAACGATCGAGCACAACCTTGACCACGTTGGGGTTTTGCAGCGACTCGGCATCGAAGATCGGGTGGCAGGCGGTGGCGATGTTCGCCTCGCCGTGCTCGGTCAGGGAGTGCGCCACTGCGCGTATCAATTCGGGCGCGATCAGCGGTTCGTCACCCTGCACGTTGACCACGATATCGTTGTCGGCAAGGCCCAGCAGCTGCGCCACCTCGGCGATGCGGTCGGTGCCGGTGGCATGATCGGGACGCGTCATCATGGCCTGATGGCCGTGAAGTCTTACGGCATCGAACACATCCTGACTGTCGGTCGCGACCCACACTGCCTTGGCGCCGCTTGCACGGGCGCGTTCGGCCACATGAACCACCATGGGTTTGCCGGCGATATCTGCGAGCGGCTTGCCGTGCAGGCGGCTCGAAGCGTAGCGCGCGGGGATCACCACCAGGAACGCGCCGGTTCGGCTCATGATTGGGCGAGGGGATAAAAGGAGGGCCTATGAAGCCATCATCTTAGCGGATTGATCCGGCAAGGGCCAGACGGCCCCGGACGATAGGCAAGCACGCGGGGCGCGACAAGCCTATAATCACGCCTTCTTTCGATCATGGCGACCCCGCCCGGCAGGGCCGCCAAACTTGGTAATACGTGGACATATCAACGCATTTTTCCAGCGCTAACGCAGCTTTGCCCTCGCGCCTCATTGTGCAGGGTTTATGACCGTTCCCGTTCCTTCATTTTCCGATCTGGGTCTGTTGCCGCAACTGCTGCAGGCAGTTGCCGACAAGGGCTACACCGAACCTACCCCGATCCAGGCGCAAGCCATCCCGGTGATCCTGCAGGGCCTCGATGTCATGGGCGGCGCCCAGACCGGCACCGGCAAGACCGCGGGCTTCACCCTGCCGCTGTTGCAGCGGCTGGCAGCGCACGCCAATACCAGCGCCTCGCCCGCGCGCCATCCGGTGCGCGCGCTGATCATTACGCCTACGCGCGAGCTCGCGGCACAAGTCGCCGAGAGCGTGCGCGACTACGGCAAGCACCTGGGGCTGCGTCCGGGCGTGGTGTTCGGCGGTGTCGACATCGTGCCGCAGATGCAGATGCTGCGCGCCGGCGTAGAGGTTCTGGTGGCAACCCCGGGCCGCTTGCTCGACCATGTGCAGCAAAAGACCGTGATGCTGGGCCAGGTCGAAATCCTGGTGCTGGACGAGGCCGACCGCATGCTCGACATGGGCTTCATGCCCGACATTCGCCGCATCCTCGCGCTATTGCCGGCCAAGCGGCAGAGCCTCCTGTTTTCGGCCACATTCTCCGAAGAGATCAAGCGGCTCGCGGATAATATGTTGCACCAGCCGGTGCTGATCGAAGTCGCCCGGCCCAATGCCATGACCGAGTTAGTGAGCCACGAAGTGCACCCGGTCAGGCGCGAGAGAAAGCGCGACCTGCTCGCCCACCTGGTGCGCACGCAGAACCTGTCGCAGGTGCTGGTGTTCGGCGGCACGCGCCTGGGCGTGAACCGCCTGGCCTATCAGCTGCAGAAAGACGGTATCCACGCCGCCGCGATCCACGGCGACAAATCGCAGGTGGAGCGCATGCAGGCACTGGCCGATTTCAAGTCCGGCAAGACGCCGGTGCTGGTGGCGACCGACGTCGCCGCGCGCGGCCTGGATATCCAGGAGCTGCCGGCGGTGATCAACTTCGAGCTGCCCGGCGCGCCTGAAGATTACCTGCACCGCATCGGCCGCACCGGCCGCGCCGGCTCCACCGGCCGCGCCATTTCCCTGGTGTGCGCCGATGAGCACGAAAAACTCGCGGCGATCGAAAGATTCATCAAGCAACGCATTCCGCAGACCATCATCCACGGTTTCGAACCGGACGCTTCGGGCGTGTCGGTGCTGATGCATACCGAACGCGAACGGACTGAACGCCGCCCCGAACGCGGCAGCAGCCTGACGCGTGGCGGTGCGCGCGCGCATGCGGGGAAAGCACCAGCGAAGCCGGCCGACGCGATTTTTTCCGCTCCCTACGTTCCGAGCAGCGCTGTGACCCCCGCAGCCGAGCCGGTGCGAACCGGACCGCAAAAACCGGGGCGCCAGGTAGCGGCGCTGCTGGGCGGCCTGCGCAAGTCCGGCTGAAACTCGAGGACTCGGGTGGGCCAGGGCGGCGCTTCCGCGCTCCCGCATTTTCCTCTCCTCCTCCGAACTCATTCCTCTCCACCCATACTTTTGAACGGGCTGTGCTCGTTCAGTTCGTCCACGTAGCGCGCTATGCCCTGATGTTCGCGCTCGAGGAAACGCTCCACCGCGTCGGAAAACTCGGGGTGGGCGAGCCAGTGCGCCGATAGCGTTTTCACCGGCAGGAAGCCGCGCGCGAGCTTGTGCTCGCCCTGGGCGCCGCCTTCGAACACTCGGATGTTCTGCTCGATGCAGAATTCCAGCGCCTGGTAGTAGCAGGCCTCGAAGTGCAGGCAGGGCAGATACTCCTCGGCCCCCCAATAGCGGCCGTACAGGGTTTCCTGCGAGTACAGATTGAGCGCGCTGGCGATGGGCCTGCCCTCGCGTTGGGCCACGATGAGCAGCACATGCTGCGGCATGGTTTGCCCCAGGCGCTGGAAGAATTCCAGATTGAGGTAGGGCGTGGAGCGGTGCGCGCGGTAGGTGCGGTTGTAGCAGCGCGCGAAGAAGGCCCAGTCGCCCTCCTTGATTTCGCTGCCGCGCAGGCGGCGAAAACTTACGCCCGCTTCGCGCACCTTGCGCCGCTCCTGCTTTATTTTCTTGCGCTTGTCGTACGCCAGCTGCGACAGAAATTCGTCGAACGAGCCATATCCCGGATTGGTCCAGTGGAACTGCACGCCCGAGCGCAGCATCATGCCTTCAGACTGCATCAGGGCGGCTTCCGCAGGCTGCGGAAACAGCACGTGCAGCGACGAGGCATTCCGCGCGAGGGCGAGCGCCGCGCGCAGCAGCGCCGTACGCTCGGCATCGGTCGCGGCCAGCAGGCGCGGTCCGGATACGGGCGAGAACGGGATGGCCGCCAGCAGCTTGGGGTAATACGCGAGGCCGTGGCGTTGATAGGCGTCGGCCCAGGCCCAGTCGAACACATATTCGCCATAGGAGTGCGACTTGAGATAAAGCGGCATCGCCGCCCTGAGCCGGGGCCGAGGTCCGCCATTGCCATTGATCATTGCGTCGTCCCACAACGTAATGAATTGCGGCAGCCAGCCGCTGTCGGTCGTCGCGCAACCGCTTTGATGCAGGGCGTGAAAGAACTCATGCGACAGCATCGGGTGGCCGCCCGCGAGTTGGTTCCAGTCGGAGGGATCGACCTCGGACAGATCATCGAGCACGCGTGCGTGAGTTTCGGGCAATTAGGAAGCTCCTGATGTCTGGCGCGGCAAGGCGGCGGGGCCGTTGAAGCGGTACTGTGGACGCGATTGGGCTCGCGAATTCCGGGTGATTATTCGCGAAGGGTCGGCGCGCTGCAAGCGGTATAATTCAGCGATGAGCAATACGGTCAAAATCGCCGTCGCGCAGCTCAACTGCGTGCTCGGCGACCTCGCGGGCAACGCGGCCAAAATCCTGGATTGCGCCACGCGCGCCAAAGCCGCCGGCGCGCAAGTGCTGCTCACTCCCGAGCTGTCCCTGTGCGGCTATCCGCCGGAAGACCTGCTGCTGCGCGACGGTTTTTTCCGCGATTGCGCTGCGGCCCTGGATGAACTCGCGGCATCGCTGCCGGGCATCATCGTCATCGTCGGCCATCCGCAGCTTGCAGGCGGCCGGCGCTATAACGCCGCTTCGGTGTTGCAGGACGGCCGGATAGCGGCGACCTATCGCAAGCGCAATCTGCCCAATTACACGGTATTCGACGAGGAGCGCTATTTCGAATCCGGCAGCGAGCCGGTGGTGTTCGAGGTGAACGGGGTGCGCCTGGGCATCAATATCTGCGAGGACCTTTGGGGCGAGCAGGGGCCGGTCGAAGCCGGCGCCAGCGCCGGGCAGCACAGCGCCGCAGCGGGGCACCGTAGCAAAGCGTGGCGCGCCGATGCGCCGCGCCTCGCGCGCGCCGCAGGCGCCCAGGTGCTGCTGGTGCTGAACGCTTCGCCCTATCACACGCGCCAGCATGCCTCACGCCTGGAGGTGGCGCGCAACCGTGCCGCCGAGACCGGGCTGGCCATCGTTTACGCAAACCTCGTCGGCGGCCAGGACGAGCTCGTATTCGACGGCGCTTCTTTCGCGCTCGATGCGCGCGGAGAACCGACCCATCAGCTGCCGTTCTTCGAGGAGGCGCTGGACTACATCGAACTCGTCGACGGCGTGCCGCAGCGCGGCAGCCTCGCGCCGGCATTGTCTTTGGAGGCCGGCGTGTACCGCGCGCTTTGCCTTGGCGTGCGCGATTACCTCGGCAAGAACGGTTTTCCCGGCGCAATTCTCGGATTGTCGGGCGGCATCGACTCGGCGCTGACGCTGGCTATCGCCTGCGATGCTCTGGGTGCCGACAAGGTGCGCGCGGTGATGATGCCCTCGCAATACACCGCCGACATCAGCTGGCTCGATTCGCGCGACATGGTCAGGCGCCTGGGCATGCGCTACGACGAGATTCCGATCAGGCCGGTATTCGATGCCTTCCTCGCCGCGCTCGCAGGCGAGTTCAAGGGGCAGCCGGTCGACGCGACCGAGGAAAATCTGCAGGCGCGCATCCGCGGCACGCTGCTGATGGCGCTATCGAACAAATTCGGCTCCATCGTCCTCACCACGGGCAACAAGTCGGAGATGGCGGTGGGCTATTCCACGCTGTACGGCGATATGGCGGGCGGTTTCGCCGTGATCAAGGACGTGGCCAAGACCCTGGTCTACCGGCTTTCCGAATATCGCAACAGCCTGGGCGAAGTGATTCCGCGGCGCATCATCGAGCGAGCGCCCTCGGCGGAACTGCGCCCCGACCAGACCGACCAGGACAGCCTGCCGCCGTACGCGGTGCTCGATGCCATCATGTCCGCCTACATGGAACAGAACCTGAGTCCGGCCGAGATCGTGGCCGGCGGCCAGCGCGTGGAGGACGTGGTGCGGGTGGTGGGCCTGATCAAGAGAAACGAATACAAGCGCAGACAGGCGCCGGTCGGCATACGCATTACCCAGCGCGGCTTCGGCAAGGATTGGCGCTATCCGATTACATCGAAGTATCGGGAAAAGCTGGAAGGATGCTGAAAAAGGCTCACCGATCTTCCTTTTCTCTTGCCCTGCTTTTTGTTGATATACTTCCCGCACCTGCGACACGAGAGAGTCCACCATGAAAAAAATCGATGCAGTGGTAAAACCGTTCAAGCTCGATGAGGTGCGTGAAGCCTTGTCGGATATCGGGGTGAGCGGACTCACCGTGACCGAGGTCAAGGGCTTCGGGCGGCAGAAAGGCCATACCGAACTTTATCGCGGCGCGGAGTATGTGGTGGATTTCCTGCCCAAGGTGAAAATCGAAATTGTCGTGGCCGACGATGCCGTCGAGCAGGTGCTGGAGGCCATTGTCAAGGCCGCGCGCACGGGCAAGATCGGCGATGGCAAAATTTTCGTCACCACGGTCGAACAGGTAGTGCGCATCCGCACCGGCGAGACCGACGAAGCGGCGATTTAGTTACTCACGCTTTGAATCATATGCAGTGCGGCGTCTTGAATGCCGTCGCATGCCAGTAGCGGCCATTGCGCGCTCTGCGCGCCAACCGTGTTTTCCGCGCGGATGAAAAGCGCATCCGCACAGAAAACACGGTTCTGGATAAAAACAAAGATGGCGCAGGGTTTCATCCAAGATCCTCGAATGCGCACGGATGTGCTTTTCATCCGTGCGCATTCGAGGATCCGCGCGGACGGGCCGCCGGCCGCGCAAGCTCGGGCACCAAAGATCGAGTGATTCTCCAAGTTTCAACGGCGAAAGCTCACGCTTTCAACAACACCATCAGCGCACCGCTGCCGCCGTCCACGGGCCGCGCCTGGCAATAGGCCAGCACTTCCTCGCGCTGGGTCAGCCAGTGTTTCACCTTCGTCTTCAGCACCGGCTCGCGGTTCTTCGAGCCCAGCCCCTTGCCGTGGATCACGCGCACGCAGCGTATGCCCCGCTTGATACAACTGGCCAGAAAACCGGCCAGCGCCTCGCGCGCTTCGTGGCGATCGAGGCCGTGCAGATCGAGCTGGTTCTGAATCACCCAGGTGCCGCTGCGAAGTTTGCGCAGCACCTGGCGCGAAAGCCCCGGACGCAAAAAATTCGGCTCATCGCCGGCGTCTAGCCAGTCGTCCGCGGTCCACTCGGCAGCGAGGCTTTCTCTCAGCGCTTCTTTCTCGTCCAGGTGCGACTGCACCGGGTAGGGCGGGGGGGCTTCCTTCTTGCGCAGCGCCTTGCCGTGGTGCGGCAGGGGATTGGCGCCGCGAACGGCTTCCTGGAACAGCGATCGGTCGGCATCCGTCAGAGGCGAGCGTTTGACCATGAGCGCGCGGCTCTGCGCTAGTCCAGATCATCCAGATATTTTTCAGCGTCCAGCGCCGCCATGCAGCCCGAGCCGGCGCTGGTGACGGCTTGGCGATAGACGTGATCCTGCACGTCGCCCGCCGCAAACACGCCGGGCACGCTGGTGGCGGTGGTGTTGCCGTCGTTGCCGCCTTGGGTGCGAATGTAACCGCCCTGCATGTCGAGCTGACCTTCGAAGATCTGCGTGTTGGGCGAATGGCCGATGGCGATGAAAAGGCCGTGCACTTTGAGTTCCTCGGCGCCGCCGCTCCTGACATCCCTGACGCGAATTCCCGTGACGCCCGACTGATCGCCCAGCACCTCGTCGAGCACGCTCGGCCACTTGATGCTGACATTGCCGCTCTTTTGCTTCGCCAGGAGTTTGTCGATCATGATTTTCTCGGCGCGGAACTTGTCGCGGCGGTGGATCACGGTGACATGGCGCGCGATGTTGGACAGATACAGCGCCTCCTCGACCGCGGTGTTGCCGCCGCCGACCACGGCCACGTCCTGCCCCTTGTAGAAAAAGCCGTCGCAGGTGGCGCAGGCGGACACGCCTTTGCCCATGAATTTCGTTTCCGATTCCATGCCCAGGTACCGGGCCGAGGCGCCGGTGGCGATGATCAGCGCGTCGCAGGTGTAGCTGCCGTTGTCGCCCAGAAGCGTGATCGGCTTTTGCCGCAGCTTGACGGTATGAATCTGGTCGAAGACGATTTCGGTGTCGAACCGCTCGGCGTGCTTCTGGAAGCGGGTCATGAGTTCGGGCCCCTGCACGCCGGCGAAATCAGCGGGCCAGTTGTCGACCTCGGTGGTGGTCATCAGCTGGCCGCCGGGGGCAAGGCCGGTGAGCAGCACCGGCTTCAGATTGGCGCGCGCGGCATAGACGGCCGCCGTATAGCCAGCGGGGCCCGAGCCGAGGATGAGAAGTCGGGAGTGCTTGTTCATGTTGATCTTGTTGAAGTTCGTTATAATGAAATCGGAGGCGGACAAACCGGCGAGCCGGCAGGCAAATCAAATTATACCGCTCCGGGCCGGTTGCACCGGGAACAAGGAAGAATTCAAGTTTTCGGATTGCGCTGGGCTGTGGTCCGCAGAACATGAATAAAAAGGAAAAAAAGGCACCGGCAGATCGATGAAACCTTCCTGTAATTAGCGCGAACCGAGCATGGCGTACCCGGCAAGCGTATCGACTACATTACTGCGCAACGTGCCGCTGTTCGCGGGCTTGGACGAGACGCAACTGAAGGTGCTCGCGCGCGTGATCGTGCGCACGAGTTTCGGCCGCAACACCACGATAATCCGCGCCGGCGACCCTACCGATTCGCTCTATATCGTCATTAACGGCCGCGGCTACATCGAAGTGCGCGGCCGCTCCATCGTCTTGCACGACAACATTCTGCTCGCCGAATAGGCGCTGGCGCGCGCCCGCGGCAGCCTGCTTCGACGCAGCGACTGGCCCTGTCCGGGTAGAATCTGCTAGCATCAACAGCAAGCCGCAGCCGCTTTAGCGCTACCCGGGGAAAATCAAATGGCAGGAAGCATGTCGGGCATGTCCAGCGTTTCCACCGCGCTGTTGCGCAACGTGCCCTTGCTTTCGGTGCTGAGCGAAGACGAACTAACCCTGCTGTCCCGAGTCGTCGCGCGAAGGTCGTACGCGCGCGGCAGCCTGATTCTGGGCACCGGCGATCCCACCGATTCGCTCTATGTTCTCATCAGCGGCCGCATCAAGGTGTTCATGAGCGATCTCGACGGCAAGGAGGTGATCCTCGCCATTCTCGGGCCGAACGAATTTGTCGGCGAAATGGGCCTGATCGACAACAGCCCGCGTTCGGCCAACGTCGAGGCGCTCGAGCCGTGCGAGGTCGTCTGCATTTCCAAGGCGGATTTCAAGCGTTGCCTGGCCGATAACTTCGACATGGCAATGACCGTGATGCGCGGCCTGGTGAAGCGCTTGCGTGAAGCGGACAACCAGATCGGCAGCCTGGCACTGATGGATGTCTTCGGGCGCGTGGCGCGGCTGCTGCTGGAGACGGCCAAAGTCGTCAACGGGGAGAAGGTGGTGACCAGGAAACTGTCCAAGCAGGATATCGCGCGCATGATCGGCGCGTCGCGCGAGATGGTGAGCCGGGTGATGAAGCACCTGCAGGAAGCGGGGTATATCGAGGTGCGCGCCGACACCATAGTCATCCGCGAGAATATCCTGCTGTCGGATTAGCAGCAACTTACAGGGATTATCTTCGGCATCTTGAGTATCGTCGCGTGCCAGGGCGCCCAAGCGGGTAAAATGGCCGGATAGCCGCCTGGCAGCCTATGAACACCCTGAACCGAACCGATACGCCGCCCCTCCCGGGGAAAATCGCTGCGCTGTTGCGCGAATCGAAGTGGTTTGCGCTGATCGCCCTGGCGGCTTACCTGTTGCTGGTCCTGCTCACCTTCGACAAGTCCGATCCGGGCTGGTTTCACAGCACAGGCAACGCTGTGGTGAGAAATGCCGGCGGGCGTGCAGGGGCATTTCTGTCTGAGCTGCTGCTGCATTTGTTCGGGATTTCAGCGTATTGGCTGGTCGCGCTGCTCGCCTACATCGTCGTCGCCGGCTATCGCCGGCTCGACGGCAGCCGCTTGCTGGACAAGCGCCACCTGATCGTCGCCTTGGCCGGCTTTGCCGTGCTGATCGCGGCCAGTTGCGGCATGGAAGCGCTGCGCTTTTACACCCTCAACGCGATGCAACCACCACTGCGGGCCGGAGGCATACTCGGTGCAATGGTAAGCAGCAGCTTCTCGACTGGATTCGGCTTTACCGGGGCGACGCTGATATTGCTGACCCTGCTCGCGATCGGTTGGAGCCTGTTTACCGGCATTTCCTGGCTGAGCGTCCTCGAGCTGACCGGCGCGGCGCTGGAATGGGCATACGGGTTCGTGCTGCAAAGCTGGCAGCGCCGCCAGGACCGCATGGCGGGCGAAATAGCGACGCTGGAGCGCGAGGTGATTGTGGAGGAGGACAAGAAGCGCATCATCGAGGATCACGAACCGATACGCATCGAACCGCCGGTGATCGAAATCCGGAAGTCGGAGCGCGTGATCAAGGAAAAGCAGGTGCCGCTGTTCCTGGATCTGCCCGATACACCGCTGCCGCCGTTGTCATTGCTGGACGAGGCCCAGCGCGATGTCGAGGCAATGAGCGCCGAGACCATGGAATACACCTCGCGCCTGATTGAGAAAAAGCTTTCCGATTTCGGCGTGCAGGTGAAGGTGCTGGCTGCCTATCCGGGACCGGTGATTACGCGCTACGAGATCGAGCCGGCGGTGGGCGTAAAGGGCAGCCAGATCATGAGCCTGGCGAAGGATTTGGCGCGGGCGCTGTCGGTGGTGAGCATACGCGTGGTCGAGACCATTCCCGGCAAATCGTGCATGGGGCTGGAGATCCCCAATCCCAAGCGCCAGATCGTGCGGCTGTCGGAGATCCTGAGCTCCGAGGTCTACCACGAGATGGGCTCGTCGCTGGTGCTGACTCTGGGCAAGGACATCGCCGGCAAGCCCATGGTCGCCGACCTCGCAAAAATGCCCCACCTGCTGGTGGCGGGAACGACCGGCTCGGGCAAGTCGGTCGCTCTCAACGCCATGATCCTGTCGCTCTTGTACAAGGCCGAGCCGCGGCAGATACGCCTGATCCTGATCGATCCGAAAATGCTGGAACTGTCGGTGTACCAGGACATTCCGCACCTGCTCGCGCCGGTGGTGACCGACATGAAGCAGGCGGCGAGCGCGCTCAACTGGTGCGTGGCCGAGATGGAGCGGCGCTACAAGCTCATGTCCTGGCTGGGCGTGCGCCAACTCTCGGGCTATAACGCCAAGGTGGCGGAGGCGGAGAAGGCCGGCCGGCCGATCGAGGATCCGGCCACGCTGGAGACGGGCGAGCCGCAGTTCCTCGCGCCGCTGCCCTGTATCGTGGTGGTGATCGACGAGCTCGCCGACCTGATGATGGTGGTGGGCAAGAAAGTGGAGGAGTTGATCGCGCGCCTGGCGCAGAAAGCGCGTGCCTCGGGCATACACCTCATTCTGGCGACGCAGCGCCCCTCGGTGGACGTGATCACCGGGCTGATCAAGGCCAATATTCCGACACGCATCGCATTTCAGGTATCGAGCAAGGTGGACTCGCGCACCATTCTCGACCAGATGGGCGCCGAGGCTTTGCTGGGCCAGGGGGACATGCTCTACCTGCGGCCGGGAACCGGACTGCCGCAGCGCGTGCACGGCGCCTTCGTCGCCGATCACGAAGTGCATAAGGTGGTCGCCTATCTGAAGAAAATGGGACAGACCGATTACATCGACGGCGTCCTCGACGCGGACGAGCCGGGCAGCGAGCCGAATGGCGCAGGCGAAGCGAGCGGCGAGGCCGATCCCCTGTACGATCAGGCGGTGGAGATCGTTCTGCGCACGCGCCGCGCTTCGATTTCGCTGGTGCAGCGGCATCTGCGCATCGGCTACAACCGCGCCGCGCGCCTGATCGAGCAGATGGAGCAGGCGGGCATGGTGTCGGCGATGCAGCCGAACGGCAACCGCGAAGTGCTGGTGCCGAACAGGAGCAAAGGCTAAGCGATGCTGGTGCGGATGCTGTTGCTCGCCATGCTGCTGCTGCCTGCCGTCGGTGCGCTGGCATCAGGCCTGGATGCGCTGCGCAGTTTCATTGCCGCAACGGCGTCGGCACAAGGCGATTTTCAGCAGAAGGTGTATGACCGCAAGCACAAGCTGACGCAGGAGTCCAGCGGTACCCTGGCTTTCCTGCGTCCGGGGAAGTTCCGCTGGACCTATGCCAAGCCCTATGCCCAGTTGATCGTCGGCGACGGTGCAAGAGTGTGGGTGTACGACGCGGACCTGAATCAGGTCACGGTGCGGCGCCTGGACCGCGCGCTGGGTTCGACGCCGGCGGCGCTGCTCGCCGGCAGCAGCGATTTCGAGCGCGCTTTCCGCCTGAGCGAACAGGGGCAAAAGGACGGGCTGGAATGGGTCGAGGCCGTGCCGCGGGAGAAAGAATCCAATTTCGAGACCATCCGCATGGGTTTCGGTTTCTCCGGACTGGAGGTCATGGAATTGGCCGACAGCTTCGGCCAGACCACGGTGCTGAAGTTCACCGCCTTGCGTCGCAATCCAAAACTCAGCACCGCGCTGTTCACGTTCGTCCCGCCCAAGGGCGCAGACGTGATCGGCGATTGAGTCGTGGCTTGTTCGTTCTCTGCGTGGGAGCAAGCTCGCTCCCATAGCGGCGCTCTCACAGCAGCATGCATCCGTGACTGATCTTTTTGAAGCTCGGAAACCCGCGGCGCCGCTGGCTGACGCCATGCGTCCGCAATTGCTGGCCGACGTGGTGGGTCAGCCGCATCTGCTCGGGCCGGGCAAGCCGCTGCGCCTGGCATTCGAGTCGGGCAAGCCGCATTCGATGATCCTGTGGGGGCCGCCTGGCGTGGGCAAGACCACGCTGGCGCGTCTGATGGCGAATGTTTTTAACGCCGAATTCATCGCCTTGTCCGCGGCGTTTTCCGGAGTGAAGGACATCCGCGAGGCGGTGCAGCGCGCGGAAACCGTGCTGGCGCAATCGGGGCGGCACACCATCCTGTTCGTGGACGAGGTGCATCGCTTCAACAAGGGGCAGCAGGATGCATTCCTGCCTTTTGTCGAACAGGGCTTGTTCACGTTCATCGGCGCCACCACCGAAAATCCTTCGTTCGAGGTGATCAGCGCGCTGCTGTCGCGCGCTGCCGTGTATGTGCTCAAAAGCCTCGACGAGGAGGAACTCGGACAACTGCTCGAACGCGCCCTGGGCGGCCCGCTCGCGGGCCTGCAATTCGACGCGGGCGCGCGCGAACGCCTGATCGGGCTCGCCGACGGCGATGCGCGGCGCCTGCTCAATCTGCTCGAGATCATCCAGACCGCCGCAGGCGGGACCGAAGGCGACATAGACGGCGCGTTTGTCGAAAACGCCCTGTCGCGCAATCTGCGCCGTTTCGACAAAGGCGGCGATGCGTTCTACGACCAGATCTCCGCCCTGCACAAGAGCGTGCGCGGGTCCAGTCCCGACGCCGCCTTGTACTGGATGGTGCGCATGCTCGATGGCGGCGCCGATCCGCTGTACGTCGGCCGGCGGCTGGTGCGCATGGCGATGGAAGACGTAGGCCTGGCAGACCCGCGTGCGCTGCGCCTCGCGCTCGATGCCTGCGAGACCTACGAACGGCTGGGCTCGCCCGAGGGCGAACTGGCGCTGGCCGAAGCTGTGGTCTATCTCGCCTGCGCGGCGAAATCGAACGCGGTGTACGTGGCGTATAATGATGCGCGTGCATTCATCGGTCAAGACAAGTCGCGACTGGTGCCGGAGCACTTGCGCAACGCACCGACCAAGCTGATGAAGGAACTGGGTTACGGGCGGGAATACCGCTACGCCCACGACGAGCCCGATGCCTACGCTGCGAACGAGCATTATTTTCCGGAAGGCATGCCCGAGGTGAATTGGTACCGGCCGACGCCGCGCGGCCTGGAGGGCAAGATATCCGAGAAGCTTGCCTACTTGCGCGAACTCGACAGAAAAGCGAAGAAGTAAGAAAGCGTAGCCACCGATTAACGCAGATTTCCCAAGTTCCCTCCCATGCTGGATATTCAATCATTGCGCAACGATCTCGAAGGCGTCTCGAATCGGCTCGCGCTGCGCCCCTTCCATCTCGATGGCGCGGCGTTCCAGGCGCTGGAGCAGGAACGCAAGCAGGTGCAGACGCGTACCCAGGAACTCCAGGCCACGCGCAACAGCCTGGCCAAGCGCATAGGCCAGGCCAAGGGCAAGGGCGAAGACGTTACGGCCATGATGGCCGAGGCCGGCCAGGCCAACGCCGAGCTGCAGTCGCTGGAAGAAAAGCTGCTCCAGATTCAGGCGAAGCTGCAGGATTTCCTGCTGCTGATACCCAACCTGCCGCACGCGAGCGTTCCCCTGGGGCAATCGGCGAACGACAACGCCGAGGTGCGCCGCCACGGCACGCCGCGGCAGTTCGGTTTTCCGGTGAAAGACCATGTGGACATCGGCGAGGGGTTGGGCATGCTCGATTTCACCACCGCCACCAAGATCAGCGGCGCGCGCTTTTCGCTCATGACCGGGGCGCTCGCGCGCCTGCACCGAGCCCTTGCCCAATTCATGCTCGACGTACATACGCGCGAGCATGGCTACACCGAGGTCTATGCGCCTTACCTGGTGAATGCGGCGAGCATGCGCGGCACCGGGCAATTGCCCAAGTTCGAAGAGGATCTCTTTAGAGTCCCATTCGGTTTGGAAGAGCCCACGCCCAAGGAGGTCGAAGAAGTCGTGAGACAGGGTGTGACCTCGCTTGCGCCTCCACGGCAGAGAAATCTTTACCTCATTCCGACCGCGGAGGTGCCGGTCACGAACATTGTGCGCGACGAGATCGTGCCGCTTGAGCGGCTGCCGCTCAAGTTCGTCTGCCACACACCGTGCTTCAGGAGCGAGGCCGGCTCCTACGGCAAGGACACGCGCGGCATGATACGCCAGCACCAGTTCGACAAGGTCGAGCTGGTGCAGATCATCCGGCCGGAAAAATCCTACGCCGGCCTGGAGGAGTTGACCGGGCACGCAGAGGCGATCCTGAAAAAACTGGAATTGCCTTACCGCGTGATGGCGCTGTGCGCCGCCGACATGGGTTTCTCCGCCGCCAAGACTTACGACCTCGAAGTGTGGCTGCCGGGACAGAGCGCCTACCGCGAGATTTCCTCCTGCAGCAATTTCGAGGCGTTTCAGGCGCGGCGCATGCAGGCGCGCTTTCGCAATGAGAAGGGCAAGCCCGAACTGGTGCATACCCTGAACGGTTCCGCGCTGGCCGTAGGGCGCACTCTCGTCGCTGTGCTCGAGAACTATCAAAACGCCGACGGCAGCGTGTCGGTTCCGAAGGCGCTGCAAGCCCATATGGGCGGGCTGGATCGCATCGAACGCGTCACCTGAATTTCCGTCTGCTCAGACACCGGGCTTGCTGGTAAAATACGCCCCGAAGGTCTCGATCCCCCTTGAGGGGAAAGTCCCCACCTCTTCGGGTGGTCCCGACCTTCGGTCTCCCACCTTGGGGGGCGCGCCCGGAAAGGTGGCTGAGTGGTCGAAAGCGCCGGACTCGAAATCCGGTGTACGGTTCTCCGTACCGTGGGTTCGAATCCCACCCTTTCCGCCAAATCAAGCACTTACGAGTGCATGCGTTTGGACTACGATCTGTTGGAACCGAGAATATTGGACACTGTCCAATATCTTCAGCTTGATGCCAGGTCGGGCGTGTGTGACTATGTGGCAGAAATAGGGGCCGAAACGTGCGTTAATCCGCAGACTTCGTGCGTCTGGCTGCTATAAGATAAAAAATGTTGCGAGGCTGGTTGGTCGGTATTATCAGCTGCACTGGGGATCGCCATGGACACGCAATTGAAGAAAGAATTTGAATTTTACTTGGCGCACCAAGAGGACTTTGTGCGTCAATATGACGGCAAGGTAATCGTGCTGAAAGATCAGAAGGTACTCGGTGTCTATGATGACGCCGTCTCGGCCGTCACCACGACCCAACGGGAGCATAAGTTGGGCACGTTCCTCGTGCAGAAAGTTGCCGCTGGCAGTGCCTCCACATCGCAAACCTACCATTCGCGCGTCGTGTTTTCCTGAGGGATGCCCAACTCTCAGAGCTTCACCGTCACCGCGCAAGGTGGCCTGCTAGAAGTACTCCAAACCGTATGTCACATTTGCCAAGGCTTTAATCCAGCCGGCGGCGGCGGCGCACATCCGCAGTTCCTGGAGTATCAGGCAATTTGGGATACCGGCGCGACAGCGTCCGTAATCACTCAAGCGGTTGTCGATGCCTGTGACTTGAAGCCCATCGGCATGGTTCAGACCCATGGCGTTCACGGAACCGAGCTATCTGAGGTTTATCTAGTAAATATTCGATTACCGCAGGGCGTGGGATTCATGCACGTGCAGGTTACCAAGGGCAAGTTGGTCGGCGGTGCCAATGTTTTAATCGGCATGGATATTATCGCCCAGGGAGATTTTGCGGTCACCAATAAGGGTGGCATCACAGTTTTCTCTTTCCGTGTGCCCGCCCAGACGCATATCGATTTCGTAAAAGAATTCAATGAGGAGCAACTTCGCGAGCAACAACAGCACGGTCAGCCGACGGGCGAACGGAAGAAAAAACACAAAACATTTGGAAAAGACAAGCGCAAGAAAAAAAGCTAATCACGTTCCGCGAAATTGCTATTTCCCGACCACTCTCCGGTTGGGTTCAATCGTCCCGCGCCAGCGGGATTTGACGCGGATAGTGAATTGACGCAAGCGCGGAAGCGACTAGAGGAAGCTGGTTTTGACGTGAGTACAATAGCGAGTCGGATGGGGGCACGTCACTAAAACTGAAGTAACGTGCCGCCGTTTGGCTATCTGGCTGGAGAAGGTGGTAAGAAACGTGGTAACCCGGTTACACGAATTCGCGAAGACTTAGTATCCATAAGCGTTTCCGTGGATAGTGTGGCTGACACCCTTCCGCCAGAATCATAGTCGAATCACGAAGCTATCCCCGCAAGAAAAAGCCCGGCGGAACCGGGCTTTTATGCTTCAGGTCGCAACTGGGCTGACGATTAAAACGGTATCCTCAACTTGACCGAAGCGGTCTGTCCGGTGAAGCCGGTGCGTGCCTCGATGTCGTAACGCGCGGTGATTTCCGTTCCATTGCGGGAATTGATCACCACGCCAAGGCCGCCACGCACCAGTGTGGGCGAAGGCTTGATCCCCACCGTGGTGAATGCCGCGCCGCCGCCCTGGAACGCTGCGGTGACCGACGATTCCTTGGCCTGCGTGTCGTAGCCCACGCCAAGATTGGCGACCAGCGTGGACGTGTCGCTGAGCGCATGGGCGAGCTTGCCATCCACCGCCAGAACAAACTCGTCGGTAGTTCTGCCATCCACCGCCAGATTGAGCGCGCCTGCGCGGGTTTCGTTGTAGCCGTTATCATGAATTGTGGTGTAGTCGGCCCGGAACGAGGGCGTGAAGCTGGTCCTCTCGCTCATCACCATCGCGCGTCCGACCCCCGCCCCGACGTGCGTGCTGGTGCTGCTGTATTTCGACAATGCGTTCAGGCCGACGAGCGCGATGCGGCGGTTGCCCTTGTTCTGGTTAAGGCCGTAGTCGGCTTGCCAGTTGAACTCGGTGTTCCCGCCCAGACTGCGCGCGCCGTACAGCACCGCCTGATAGCTGTCGACCCCGGCGTCTTGCGCGCCCGAGTTGCTGTCCACTTTGCTGTGGCTGTAGGCGAATGCCGCGCCGAGGCGCGAGACTTGCGACAACTCGCCATCCGCGCCCAAGGCCATGCCGTAGGTCCTGGCGCTGTAGCCAAAGGTGCCATTCCTGTCCTTTTGATCTGCCCAGGAACCCAGCGGCTTGATCCACCCTTTGCGGTTGCCGACAAAGTCATCGCCGGAGGACAGCCCGCGGTTCTGTTCCATCCGCGCCTGCACCACGCGGTTCACTCCGTGCAAGTTGCCGAGGGAGACTTGAGTCAAGCCGCCACTGACGAGCGGCAGAACCTGCGACACATTGTTGGCCACTTCACCTGGAGTACCCGAAGCACCCAGCGCATACAGGAAATCGCTGATCCCCTTGGGCTGGGTGCCGATCGTTCCCATCAGGCTATCCAGCACGCGGGCCGCACCTGCGGCACCCGGTGATCCGCTGGCGGACACCGCCGCGGCGACCGTGGTCATGCCGGTGCCCGCCGCCGTCAGGTCAACGCCGTTGGCTAGGTTGTCCGCCGCGGTAAAGTTCAGCGCCAGAATATTGTCCTGAACCTTGATTGTTGACATGGTAAGCACGCCGGTGGAAGAAATCACGTTGGCTAACACGTTGGTCGCCACCAGCGTATGCGCCGGGTCAGCGGTCACGCGGATACCCGTGCCGGCCGCAAGCGTCGCCGTGCCGCCGGCATTCAACTGGCCGTAGTTGCCAGTAGTCACCGCGCCGATCTTCAGCACGCCGGTCGCGCCCTGGGTGTAATTGCCACCAACAGAACTGCCTTGCAGCCGGGTATCGATGGTGCCATCGTTACTGACGTCGATAGTGCCACTCGCAGATACCTGCCCATCGAGCAGGCCGCCTGCCAGATTGCTGATTCTGCCGCTGCCGCCCGAAGCATAGATCGAATACACTTTACTATCGAGTACACCGCCCAGTCCCGTGGCGCGGATCGTGCCGGAATTGGTCAAGGTGCCGTCCAGATTGTTCATATACACGCCGTAGGCTCTTGCGCCAGCATTATTAGACCCATTCGCCGTGGCGCTGATGGTGCCGGAGTTGGTCAGGGTGCCGGTCAGGTTGCCACCGACATAGACACCAACGGCGTAAGCGATTGTGCTCGCGATGGCGCTGGCGCTGATGGTGCCGGAGTTGGTCAACGAACCCGAGAGGTCGCCAACGACGTAAACACCGTAGGCATTCGCATCCTCGTTTGTCGCCGTGGCGGTCGCCCTAATGGTGCCGGAATTGTTCAGGATGCCGTCCAGATTGCCGTTGACATAGACGCCGTAGGCGCTGACATAAGAACCGTTCGCGGTGGCGCTGATGGTGCCGGAATTGATCAACGAACCCGCTGCCGAGAGGCCGCCACCGACATAAACGCCATACGCAGAAGCACCGGAAGCATTAGTTGGGTTATTGCTTAGCGCGTTCGCGCTGATGGTGCCTGAGTTGGTCAGGGTGCCGGCAAGCGTGCCGTTGACATAGACGCCGTAAGCATATGCTGTGCTACCGTTGTTACCGTTGGCGGTGGCAGTGGCGCTGATGGTGCCGCTGTTGTCCAGCTTACCCCCGGCCGCAATACCACCGAGATACACGCCGTAGGCATAGGGACTGCGACTTTGGGTGTTGGTGGCTGTGGCGCTGATGGTGCCGGAGTTGGTCAGGGTGCCGCTCAGATTACCGAAAACGTATACACCATAGGCATATCCGGCGCTGTCGCTATAGACCTTGGCGGTCGCGCTGATGGTGCCGGAATTGATCAAGGAACCCGAGAGGTCGTTACCGACGTAGACACCATAGGCATACGCATGTGAAGTGTTCGCATTGGCGGTCGCGCTGATGGTGCCGGAGTTGATCAAGGACCCCGAGAGGTCGCTACCGACATAAACACCATACGCATAGGCGGTGTAACTGTAGGTATTGGTAGCCCTGGCGCTGATGGTGCCGCTGTTGTTCAGTGTGCCACTCAGATTGTTGTCGACGTAGACACCGTACGCATAGGCGTGACTGCTGCTATAGACGTTGGCGGTCGCGCTGATGGTGCCGGAGTTGGTCAGGGAACCCGAGAGATTGCCGCCAACGTAGACGCCGTAGGCAGACGCAGAGTCAGAGTCAGCCTTGGCCGTCGCGCTGATGACGCCCGAGTTGTTCAGCGTGCCGCTCAAGTTATTCACATGGATGCCATAGGCATAGGCACTGTTATCGCCGATGACATCAACGGTGATGTGTCCGGAGTTGGTCAGGGTGCCGGCAACATCACCGTCGATATTGATCCCGTAACCGTAACCCGTGCTGGTCGTGTTTATATCAACGGTAATGTTGCCGGTGTTGGTCAGCTTGCCCGTGAGGGCGATGCCGTCGTTGAAGTTGACGCCATAAGCCGTTCCGGCCCAACTGGTGTTGGTTACGCTGATGGTGCCGTTGTTGATGAAGGTGCCGGTGTAGGGAGCGCCAGGCGATACGGAAACCGCCGTATTGGTATTGGTGACCGCGATGCTGCCATTGCTATTGATCGTGACGTCCTGGTCGCCGTAGCACTGGGAACTGGTCAAAGCTGTTGTGACCGGGGTTGTCCCGCCACATACGGGGCGGGCGGAAGCTACCCCCGGCGCGAGGAACAACGCTGCAACGGCTGTGGCAATGGCCGTGCGGGTGGTGGAGGGTTTGCCTTTGGCCCTGGCTTTTTCGCTGGCAACGACAAAGCAGTTGCGGGCCTGGCTCCATACAACGCGGTGGTTTTTGTTCATTTCCCCCCCCTCACTGGAAAAACATTTCCGCTGAAACTGAACCCGCTGCTGAGATGGATCTCGTTCTGCGACGAGTGCCGTGTAATTATAGAAAGATATTCTTGAAATTGGCAAGCCCTAATTTGGGGTAGGATTGGCGTTCCGAAATCCAAGTTCAAAGTGTTGCAGCCATGGCCCGCACGCCAATAAAAAGTGCCGTTTCCGCATCACCCCAGCCGCTTTCCGTTGCCGACGCCTTTGCTCTGGCATTCCGTCTGTATCAGGAAAGCGATTTTCCCCGGGCGGAAGGATGGCTCAGGCAAGTTCTGCAGGCAGCCCCCAGGCACGCGCCTGCCCTGCATTTGCTGGGCGTCGTCACACATCAGTCGGGCAAGACGGAGCTGGGCGCGCAGTTGCTGCAGCAGGCCGTCGAGCTGGCGCCAGGCGAAGGGCAGTTTCATGCCAATCTGGGCGAGATGCTCCGCCTGCTGGGTCGGCTGGACGAAGCCGTTGCCCATGGCGAAAGAGCCGTGGCGCTCGCCCCCGGAATGGCCTCGGCGCACAGCAATCTGGGTATCGCCTATTACGACCGGGCCGAACTGGACAAGGCACAGGCCTGTCAGCAGCGCGCGCTGGAACTTGTCCCGCAACTGCCGTCGGCGCTGAACAACCTGGGCAGCATCCTGCGCGACAAAAAAGACAAGCCGGGGGCGATTGCCTGCTACCGCAAGGTGCTCGCGATAGCGCCGGATTATGTGGAATCGGTCAGCAACCTGGGCAGCGTGCTGACGGAGAGCGACCAGCCGGAAGAAGCCATCAAGGTGCTGCTGCCGCTGGTTCAATCCAACCCCAATTACCCCGAGGCGCACTGCAATATCGCCACCGCCTTTCTGTTGCTTGAACAACTGGACAAGGCGGAATTTGGCTTCAAACGTGCGCTGACGCTCAAGCCCGATTATCCGGAGGCCTGCATCGGCCTGGCGCGGGTGTTGCAGGAGAAGCGCCACCTGACCGAGGCGCTGGCGACAGCAGAACGCGCGCTGGGGCTGGCTCCCCAAAAGGCGGAGGTGCATAGTCTGCTGGGCGGGATATTCAGCGAGTCCGGCTATCCGGAAAAAGCGCAACAGGCCTATGCACAAGCGCTGGAGCTTGACCCCGAGCTCATCAGTGCCTACCTGGGGCGCGGCCATCAGCGCATGGAGAGCGGCGATATGGCCGGCGCGGAAACGGATTTCCGATATGCATTGAGCCTTGACGAGAGCAACCTCGGCGCACGGCTGGCGCTGGCGCAGGTCAATAAGGTCAAGGAAGGCGACGCGAACATGGCGGTACTGGTCAGCGAGGCCGAAAAACTCGCCACCCTGCCGGAAACCAAAGCCATGCCGCTGCACTTCGCGCTCGGCAAATGCTACGAAGACACCAAACAATACGATCTGGCTTTTCAGCATTACCGGCAAGGCTGCCAGCTCAAGCGCAAGCGTATCGACTACGACGCGGACAACACCGACCTTGCGGGACGCAACATCCGGGAATTCTTCAGCAAGGAAAATATCGACCGGCTGCGCGGCGACGGCTGCACCTCGGAATTGCCGATCTTCGTGCTCGGCATGCCCCGTTCGGGAACGACCTTGACCGAAACTATTATCGCCAGCCATCCCATGGTGTTCGGGGCGGGTGAACTGAACGATATTCTGGAGGTCGCCAACCATACGCGCGGTGGCGAAACGAAGGGATATCCGTTGAGTCTGCAAGGCATTACCCAGACCGAACTGAAGATCATGGGTGAGCGCTATGCGACCCGGTTGCAAACCCGCGCGCCGGATTCGCCGCGCATCACGGACAAGATGCCGGCTAACTTCAATTGTCTGGGGCTGATCCACCTGATGCTGCCCAATGCGAAGATCGTCCATGTGAAGCGCAATCCGGTGGATACTTGTTTGTCGTGCTATACAAGGTTGTTCGACAAGAGCCAGTACCAGAGCTATGACCTGGCGGAGATCGGCCGCTATTACCGCAACTATTCGCAGCTCATGCAACACTGGCGCGAGGTGCTGCCGGCCGGGTCATTTTATGAAATTCAGTACGAGAACGTGGTGGCCGACCAGGAAGGCCAGGCTCGCGCATTACTGGATTACTGCGGGCTGGAATGGAACGACGCCTGCCTGGATTTCCACAAGACCGAGCGCAACATCCGCACCGCCAGCGTAACCCAGGTGCGACAGCCGATCTACAAAACGTCCGTTGAAAAATGGCGGCATTACGAAAAACACCTTGACCCATTGCTGGATGCGCTCGGCGATCTGGTACCCCTCTAACCGTGCCTGTTGGGATTTATCATGACTGCTTCCCCGATTTTGCGGCTGTGCTTCGCGCTGCCGGCGCTGATTGCGTTGAATCTTCCCCGCATCGCCTATGCAGATGCCAAAGTGGGTGATCGCTTCGGCGACTGGGTGTTCGAGTGCGCGGCATTGGCCGAGGGCAAAACCGACTGCGCATTGTCCCAAACCATCGTCTCGCAGAAAGATAATCGACGTATCGTCAAATTCAATCTCGCCCGCAACCGGCAAACAAGCGGGATCACATTGACTGCATTGCTGCCACTGGGCATACACCTGCCTTCCGGTGTAAGCGGTGTGGTCGATCAGGGCAAGCCTTTTCAGTTTGCCCTGCAAACCTGTATTCAGCAGGGCTGCATTGCGACGTATCCCGTTGACGCCGGCTTTCTAAAAAACCTGCAGGCGGGGCAGAAGCTGGGTCTCAACTTTAGCGTCAATGGCGGCAAACGGCCAGTCAGCATCAATGGTTCGCTCAATGGTCTGGTCGACGGATTAAAGGCTGCCAATCTCAATTGATGTCATTCAGATATTGCCGGGCATGAGGCAGCGTGTTGCAATGACCGTGCTCGCTTGCCTGATGCTGGCGGGATGTGCCGGCATCAAACTGGACGAGAAGCGCGCAGCATCGTTGCGCCTGGCCACCGATGCCGGGTGGCAGCGCCTTGATCTTGACGCGGGAACGTTCGTACTGGCGGCATTTTCACCACCCGGCCTGCGTCAAACCGACACGCTCACGATCTACATCGAAGGCGATGGACTGGCGTGGATGGATGCCACCATGCCATCTCTTGACCCTACGCCGCTCGACCCGCTGGCTTTGCGCTTGGCGCTTCGAGACGCTTCAGACAAAGCTGTCTATCTTGCCCGGCCCTGTCAGTATGTCACCGGCGAAGACCGGCGCGGCTGCGAGAAGAAATACTGGACCAGCCACCGTTTTTCGCCGGAAGTCGTTGCAGCGGGCAACCTGGCGGTGAGCCGGATGAAGGCACGCCACGGCGCCAATAAAATTACTTTGGTCGGCTATTCCGGCGGCGGCGCGGTGGCCGCATTGGTGGCTGCAAGACGCGATGATGTCGCTCTGCTGATAACGGTGGCAGGCAACCTTGATCACGCGGCTTGGACTTCTAGCCACCGGCTATCTCCGTTATCGGGCTCTCTGAACCCCGCTGATGCATGGAGAGCGCTGCAAGAAGTGCCTCAGCGCCACTACATTGGGGGACGGGATACCATCGTAGGTGAGGGTGTCGCCCGGGCATATGCGGCCAGGTTTGAAAAGAATAAGGCACCACCAATTACTTTGATCCCGGAATTTGATCACCATTGCTGCTGGGATGACATTTGGCCCGGTATTGTCAACAGTCGATTCGGCGCTATTCAGCCGGATGACAATCGCGCATTGCTCAAGGATTAAGCATCATGACGGACCATAACAATTAGTTCGAGCAGACTTTTTACACATTCCCGAGCCGAGGTCGTGCTGTCCAGGGCAATTTGAGGTGACGGCGGGGGTTCGTACGGACTGCCGATGCCCGACATGTTCGGCAACAGCCCGGCCCGGGCTTTCTTGTAAAGCCCTTTCGGATCGCGTTGCTCGCATACCTCCAGCGGCGCGCTCACATACGCCTCGACGAAATTCTCCGGACCGATGAGTTCCCTGGCCATTTCGCGTTCGCGGCGGAAAGGGGAAATGAAGGCCGTCATCACGATCAGCCCCGCGTCCATCATCAGCTTGGCCATCTCCGCAATTCGGCGGATGTTTTCCACCCGGTCGGCGTCGGTAAAACCGAGGTCCTTGTTCATCCCCTGGCGCACATTGTCGCCATCCAGTACGTAGGTGCGCCGCCCCCGGGCGTGAAGCTCCACTTCCAGCGCATTGGCGATGGTGGATTTGCCGGAGGCCGAGAGGCCGGTGAACCAGATGACCTTGCCCTTGTGGCCGTTGAGTTTTTCGCGGTCTTGCCGGGTGATGGACAGCGCCTGCTTGTGCACGTTTTGCGCGCGGCGCAGGTTGTGGCGAATCATGCCTGCCGCAACCGTCGCATGGCTGTAACGGTCCACGAGAATGAAACCGCCGAGTGCCCTCGAATTCCGGTAGCTGTCGAATACGAGCGGCTTGTCGGCAGCGAGGTTGCAAACACTGATGTCGTTGAGCGACAACTGCCTGCTCGCCTCGTGGGCGAGGGTATTGATATCGACCCGGTGCTTGATGTTGGTGATCGAGGCCGACGCCCATTGCGTGGCGAGCTTGATGTCGTAGACGCGCCCGATCAGTCCGGCCTCTTCGTTCATCCACACCAGCGTGGCTTCGAACTGATCGGTGGTTTCCAGCGGACTTTGACTCAGGCAGAGAACATCGCCGCGCGCTGCGTCGATTTCCTTGTCGAGCCTCAGCGTGACGGCATCGCCCGCAGCCGCTTCCGTGAGCGATCCATCCAGGGTGATGATCGCGGCGACCGCGGCGGTCTGGCCGGAGGCGGTGACGCGGATTTCATCGCCTACCTTGACGCGGCCCTCGGCCACGCTGCCGCTGAATCCCCGCAACGATGAATCCGGCCGGTTGACCCACTGCACCGGAAACACCAGCTTGCCCGAGGCTTGCCGTTTGACCTTGATGGTTTCGAGGTAAGCCATCAGGGTCGGGCCTGCATACCAGGGTGTGTTGGCCGAACGCTCGAGGATGTTGTCGCCCTTCAGCGCGCTGAGCGGGATGGCGGTGATGCTCTCGAAGCCAAGGGTCTGGGCGAATTGCCGAAAGGATTCGTTTATGCGATCGAAGACGGCGCGATCGAAGTTCGCTAGATCCATCTTGTTCACGGCCAGCATCACATGGCGAAGGCCCATCAGCGACACGAGATAGGCATGCCGGCGGGTTTGCGTGAGGACGCCCAGGCTCGCATCGACCAGCAGCACCGCCACATCCGCGGTTGATGCGCCGGTCACCATGTTGCGGGTGTACCGCTCGTGACCCGGGGTATCGGCAACGATGAACTTGCGCTTGTTCGTCGCAAAAAAGCGGTAGGCGACGTCGATGGTGATCCCTTGTTCCCGCTCCGCTGCCAGGCCATCGAGCAGCAGGGCGAAGTCGATGGCATCGCCCTGGGTGCCGTATTTTTTGGATTCAACCTTGAGCGCGGCGAGCTGGTCATCGAACAGTTGCCGTGATTCCCACAGCAGCCGGCCGATCAAGGTGCTTTTGCCGTCATCCACGCTGCCGCAGGTGACGAAGCGCAACAGGTCCTGGTTTTGCTGTTGCTTGAGAAATTCCTCGATGGTCGAGGGGCGGGCTTCCGCTTGGCGCCCGGTCGGCTGGTGACTGATGGTTGAGACTTTGGCTTTGCGTGGCATCAGAAGTAGCCCTCCTGCTTTTTCTTTTCCATGCTGGCGGAGGCGTCGGTGTCGATGGCGCGCCCCTGGCGCTCCGGGCTGCGGGCGTTGACGATCTCCAGGACAATCTCGGCCAGGTTGGTCGCGCTGGAGGCTATCGCCCCGGTGAGCGGGTAGCAGCCCAGGGTGCGAAAGCGTATCTTTTTCGCCTGGATTTGCTCGCCCGGCAGCAAACGCATGCGCGCGTCGTCGATCAACAGGATCATTCCGCCGCGTACAACCACCGGCCGCTCCTTGGAGAAGTACAGCGGGACTACGGGGATGTCTTCCTGGTGGATGTATTGCCAGACATCGAGTTCGGTCCAGTTGGAAAGCGGGAACACCCGGATGCTCTCGCCCTGGCTTTTGCGGGTGTTGTAGAGATTCCACGGCTCGGGGCGCTGGTTCTCGGGGTCCCAGCGATGCGCCTGGGTGCGAACGGAGAAGATGCGCTCCTTGGCGCGGGATTTTTCTTCGTCGCGCCGGGCGCCGCCAAAAACGACATCGAATTTGTGCTTGTCCAGTGCCTGCTTCAGGCCTTCCGTCTTGGTGATGTCGGTGTGCAGCACCGGGCCGTGATCAAAGGGGTTGATGTCTTTGTCAATCGCTTCCGGGTTGATGTGCACCAGCAAATCCATCCCGCTCGCGCGCGCCATGGTGTCGCGAAAGAGGTATGTCTCCTGAAACTTCCAGCGCGTGTCCACATGCAGCAGCGGGAATGGCGGCGGGTCGGGGTAAAAAGCCTTGCGCGCAAGCCGCAGCATGACGGAGCAGTCTTTCCCCGCCGAATAGAGCATGACGGGGTTCTCCGCCTCGGCAACCGCTTCGCGGATGATGTGGATGCTCTCGGCTTCCAGTCGCTTGAGGTGTGGGGCGTTTCTTTGGGTTGCGCCGGATGAGCGGCGCTGCAGTTCGATATCCAGCGAAGGCGGATAGCCGAGCAGGCTCAAGCTCACCTGGACTGGTACTTGAGTCTGGCGGCAGAGGCTGACGAGGCGGCCATGCGGGAAGACGGTGATGTCTTTGCCGATGTGCTGTTGCAGGTTTTGCAGCGCGCTTAGTATTTGCTTCCGGCTGGCGGCGGTATCCTTGAGCGGCACCCAATAGCGTCCCCCGCGCGCGTCGTTGGCATGCAGGCAATCGTTTCCGCCGGGCAATTGAAACAGCTGGGCGAACAGCACCAGTTTGCTTTTGCGGCGCGCCTGGTCGATGTCCCAGGTCAGCACCGCCGGGATCGGCTTGCGGCCGAACTCGTCTTCCAGGCTTTCGGGCTTCAATTCGGGCGGGAGAATGGCGAACTCGTGCAATCGCCGCTCTGCTGTGCGTTTGGTGTCGGCCTCGCCGATGGCGCGCAAATGCTCGAAGGCGCGCCCGGTATCCCATACCCCGGGGGCGCCCAGCCCAAGGAGATCACGGATCGGCTTAGGCGATCTAGCGTGTCGCAATTTACTCATATTGTGATTGTATACCTGATAAATCACAAAATAGGATAGCCTTATGTAAGAAATTTTGAAAAAAATAGTAATGCGACAAATTGAAGCAACTTCCACCTTGGCGGCCCAAGTCCTCGAAACAGCCCGTGGGGCAGGCGTCGCCACCATCACCGTCTACGAATAGATGCAGTAGGCTGTTTTGCTGGAGCAGGAAAGCTGGTTTCTGGTCGAAGGCGCGAGCCTGGCGTCCACCCACATCCTCAAGCCGGAGCCTGTGTCCGCCCGCCTCGCGGGGCTCACTTTGAATGAATTTCCGTGCATGCGCCTTGCGCGCCGGATCGGTCTGCCGGTCGCCGCGGTGGATCTCGTGCGGGTACCCGCTCGGACTCAAACCCCATTGTACAAGGCTGCTGATAGCCAAAAACAAAAAAAAGGGTCAAACTAAAATGCAATCCAACAGCGTATCAACTGGAGGCTCCATTGGGTCACTCTCAGATGCTGAAGATCAGGCGAACGAAGCAAAGAACCAGGAAGCAGCTCGCGGGGATAGCCAAGCGAGCAAAGAAGATGGGGCAGCAAGACGTCAAGACGGTCGGCGCGGACGCCGCGAAAAAGAGATCCCCCTAGCCGTTTTTCAACACGAAACAGGGGACCCAAGGGATAGCAATCGTGATCCTCTCGCGGGCTATCGTAGGAGCCACCCTTGCGGTGGCTTTTTCATGCCCGGCATGGGCTATATAACCGGATTGCAATTACCTGAGGCGACATATGGCGACCCCCAACCCTATCGATCTGAGCCACAAGCGAGTCCTGGACGCCATGCTGCTGAAACTCTCGGGCGTGGAAGCAGGAGAAATGACCGGCCTCCTCGCCTATTTCGTCGGCAAGAAGATGTTCGCCTGCGTCTGTAACGGCGGTGTGGGCGTGAGACTCCCGGCTGCGGAAGCCGCAAACCTCCAGTTCTCCAAGGACAACGTCGCTCCCTTTCAGCCAAAGGGCAGGCAGAGCACCAGGGAATGGATTCAGATCAACCACCAGAACTCTGCCGATTACGAACAGGATCTGGAGATATTCCAGTCCTCTATCGCGTTCGTCAAAGCCGCAAAAGGCTAGGTCCGGCTGACCAGGGTGGCAACCACGAACATGAGAGGCCCTGACCATCCACGATGCGGCATACCTCGGAGGCGCCCCGAAAACCTACGGGCGGTTCGCTGATCTTGCCTAAATTACCAGTTCTGATAATATGAGATTCAAGCAGGTTCGATGGATTGGGGATAGCCGGGAACGGATTAGCGCGTTTCCGGATGAGCCGCGGCGCGAGGCAGGGTATCAGCTTGAGCGCGTCCAGGCAGGCAAGGACCCTGCGGACTGGAAACCCATGCCTGCGGTTGGGCTTGGGGTCAATGAGATTCGGGTGCGCGAGGATAGCGGCGCCTTCCGCGTCATCTACGTAGCTAAGTTCGCGGAGGCGGTGTACGTACTACACGCCTTCCAGAAGAAAGCGCAGAAGACCCCGAAGCAGGACATCGACCTTGCCAGGCAGCGCTTCAGGGAATTGGTACAGGAGAGAAAACAGCGATGAGCAGAAAATTGAAGATCACCCGCGGATCCGGCAATGTCTTTGCCGACATCGGATTCGACAAGGACGAGGCCGAGAACCTGAAGCTGCGCGCCGAGTTGATGATGCGCATCGAGGACTGCTACAGAAAAAGCGGCGTGCCTCAAGCGGCGATGGCCGAGGATCTGGGCCTGACGCCGCCGCGCCTCAATGCCCTGCTCAAGGGAAAGATCGGGCTGTTCAGCTTGGACGCGCTGGTCAACATCGCCACTCGCGCCGGGCTGAGCGTGCGGCTTCTCGTGAAGAAGGCTGCGTAATGGGGACCTGAGGATTCGTCAAGGGTTCGAGCAACATTCCGCTATTCTTGAGCCATGCCCACATCAATGGCCACCGCAGGGTTTATCCAACCGCTCACCCGGGAGCGCGCTTTGCTCTGGTGCGTGCTGGCCTCCATCGCGCTGCATGCGCTGGTGCTGCTCGGCATGTGGCGCCACGAAGCGCCTGCGCCCCCGTCAAAAACGCTATTGGCGCTGACAGCGAGGCTGGCGCCTTTCGCGGCCGCACCACAGGCTCCCGTGCAAGCGCCGCAGCCCGAGCGCATGCCGGCGCAAGCTGCAGAGCCGGTGTCAGCGCCGCGTCCGGCGCTGACCAAGCCTCTGGTTTCGCCCGCACCGGCTGCGCAAAAGACTGTGCCGGCAGAACCGGCAAAGGCTATACCACCCGAGCCTGCGCCGGCGTCGCCGAGTGCGGCAGATTCAAGCGCGCAGCCCACGGCGCCGGTCCAAGCCCGGCCGGTGCCGCAGCCGGTTGCGGGCGCACCCGGGGCCGACGCGACCGCCAAATCCGGCAATGAGGCCGACGCCGGGACGCTGGAGCAATATCGTTTGGCGCTGATTGTGGCAACCAGACGCTATAAGCGCTACCCGCAAAATGCCATCGAAAAGGGCTGGCAAGGCAGGGTGGAAGTGCATATGGTGATCGGCGCCAACGGCATGGTGGTGAACGCCTCGATCAAGGCCGGCAGCGGTCACGAGATCCTGGATAACCAGGCGCTGGACATGCTGAAAAAGGGCAAAACCACGGTGCCTATCCCGGTGAGCTTGCGCGGCCGCGAGTTCAGCATCGATGTCCCGGTGATATTCAACCTGGACAATCCGAGCTCCTGAGCAGGGCGGCTCGGTTGCTGGTTTACGGCGTTGTGCGCGAGGCCAAGGCAGGGTCGGCGCGGGAGGAGCCATGCCCGGCGCCATTGACGATTTTCATCAGCGCGATGATTCCGCCCAGCGTGACAAGATAAAACAGCACCTGGATTCCATCGGGGCGCGCGGTATAGCCGATCAGGGTATGCAACACGCGGCCGACAATGCCCTCGTCCGGGATCAAGCCCCGCGTATCCCACACTCGTTCGCCCAAAGCCGGCAGGAGGTCGGCTTGCACCAGGAACGCCGCGCCTTGCGCGGCCATTCCGGCGGCGAGCAGCAGGATCATCCAGCCGGTCACTGCGAACAGGCGTGCGCTGGGAATGCGCAGCAGTCCGAGATAGAGCGCCGCGCCTACGGCGACGCCGATGCCAATGCCGATTGTGGCCGACCCTAGCCAGGCGGGGCAATAATGCGCCGCGCGCCGTTGTAACGCCGCACCCAGTAGTCGGCACGCAGGTTTTCCACGCGAACTTCGCCGCCGCTCGAGGGCGCATGGATGAAACGTTCCTCGCCCAGATAGATGCCGACATGGGAGTAGTCGCGCCGCTGGGTGTTGTAGAAAACCAGGTCGCCCGGTCTGAGCGCGGCACGTTCGACCGGTTCGCCCAGGCGGCTGAGATCGAAGGTATTGCGCGGCAGGTTCAGTCCGGCGCCTTCCCGATACACGTAGGCGACCAGTCCGCTGCAGTCAAAGCCCGTCTGCGGCGATAATCCGCTCACCCGGTAAGGTGTGCCCAGGTGCGCCAAGGCCTGCAAAGCGACGCTGCTCGCCCTGTCGGTCGCATTGACCACGGGGACCGTGGCGGCCGCAGGCTCGGACTCAGCTTCCGGCAGGCGTGCCAGCCGGCTTGCGCACCCACTCAAAACGAAACAGAGGAAGCTGATTAGAAACAGTAGATTATGCTTATGCATTCAAGTAATCTAGGAGATATCTGCGAAAATGTAAAGAAATATTGACACCCAAGCCGTGTGCGCGGCGGCTAAGCTGGGCGTTAAGTGCTCATGGCTGTTCCGATCCGAGGAGTTGGTATGCATTTTTTGCGCGGGTTGCCGTTGTTTGCGCTATGCGCTGTTAACAGCCTTGCAGTAGCGGCCGAGCTGGAGGTCATTACGCTCAAATACCGCAGCGCTGAGCAGGTGATTCCGGTCATTCGCCAGCTCGTCGCGCCCGGCGGCACGGTAAGCGGCATGCAGAACCAGCTCATCCTGCGCACGACCAAGGCCAACCTCGAGGACATCAGGAAAGTACTTGCCAGCCTCGACGCCCTGCCGCGGCGCCTGATGATCTATGTGCGCCAGGACGCCGAAGGCGCGAGCGCGCAGCGTGGCGCAAAGCTGAGCGGCAGCGTGGGCGGCGGCGTAGTGGTGACAGGCAATCAGTCGCCAGGGCAGGAGCGGCCTGGCGTGACTGCGCGGATCTACGAGAGCCGCGGCGCGACCGACGATCGCATCACGCAGCAGCTCCAGGTGCTGGAGGGTAATCCCGCGACGATTCATGTCGGACAATCCATCCCTGTTCCTGCGCAGACGGTGACGCGGAGCGTCAACGGCCTCATCGTCACCGACACCGTCGCTTACCGCGATTTCGCCACGGGCTTCGAAGTGGTGCCGCGCGTCTCGGGCGAGCAGGTGGTGCTCGACATCAGCCCGCGCCGCGAAACACCGGTGGGGAGCCTTGGCGGCGCCGACATTCAGCGCGCGGTCACCACCGTTCGCGGGCGCCTGGGCGAGTGGTTCGAGTTGGGCGGCAGCACCCGCGACGAGTCGCGCAGCGACTCAGGCCTGCTCATCGGCGCTGCCGGACTGCGCAAGGACAGCCGCCGCATCTGGGTCAAGGTGGAGGAAATCAAATAGGGTGCGCGTGCTAGGATTGGGCGATGCCACTTCCCGCAGATGACCAGCTCGAGGCGGTGTTTGGCGCCGATGGCGCGCTGAGCCGCGCCATACCCGGCTATCGCATGCGCCGGCAGCAAATCGAGATGGCGCAGGCCATCGCCCAGGCCATGCGCGACAACAGCCTGCTGGTGACCGAAGCCGGCACCGGCACCGGCAAGACTTTCGCCTATCTGGTGCCGGCGCTGCTATCGGGCGGCAAGGTCATCATCTCCACCGGAACAAAGAATCTGCAGGACCAGCTCTACAACCGCGATCTGCCGACGGTGCGCGACGCGCTGCAGGTTCCGGTCAGCACCGCGCTGCTCAAAGGTCGCGCCAATTACGTCTGTCACCATCACCTGGAGGGCGCGCTCGCCGACGGGCGCTTCGCCAGCCGCGAGGACGTGGCGCAGCTGCGCCAGATCGCGCGCTTTGCCAAAGTCAGCAAGTCGGGCGACAAGGCGGAACTCGCCGGCGTGCCCGAGAATGCGCCCGTCTGGCAGTCGGCGACCTCGACGCGCGAGAATTGCCTGGGCCAGGAGTGCAAGCAGTACAAGGAGTGCTTCGTCATGGCGGCGCGGCGCGAGGCGCTCGGTGCCGACATCGTCGTGGTCAACCATCATCTTTTTTTCGCCGATGTGATGTTGAAGGACGAGGGCATGGCGGAATTGCTGCCGGCCTGCAACACCGTGATTCTGGACGAGGCGCATCAGTTGCCGGAAACGGCGACGCTGTTTTTCGGTGAAAACCTGAGCTTCGGCCAGCTGCTCGATCTGTGCCGCGACACGCTGGTCGAGGCCCTCGCCGGCGCAGCCGATGTGCCCGAGCTGCGTCCGGCGGTAGCCGCGGTCGAGAAGGCGAGCCGCGACGTGCGGCTTGCGCTGCCGCTGGACGCCGCGCGCATTGCCTACGCCGCGGCGATGGTGAAGGAGACCTTCAAGGAAGCGCTTGCCGTTCTGGACGACAGGCTGAAGAAATTGTCCAAGCTGCTGGAGACGCAGGCGCAGCGCGGCGAGGGCCTCGCGAACTGCTGGCGGCGCGCGCTCGATTTGCATGCCCGGCTCGGGCGCTGGCGCGACCTCGAGTCCGAGGGTATGGTGCGCTGGACTGAAACCTTTAACGCCGGCTTCCAGTTGAATGCCGCGCCGCTGGACATCGCCAAGATCTTCCGCAAGCAGCTGGAAGGCCATCCGCGCGCCTGGATTTTTACCTCGGCCACCCTGGCCGTGAACCGCGATTTCGCCCATTACATCGGCGAGATGGGCCTGGATGAGGCGCGCACCGCGTGTTGGGACAGCCCGTTCAATTACCCGGAGCAGGCGCTGCTCTACGTGCCCGAGGGTCTGCCCGAGCCGAACGATGCCGCGCACACCGCGGCGGTGGTGGAGGCGGCCTGGCCGGTGATAGCAGCCAGCCGGGGCCGCGCTTTCCTGCTCTTCACCACCTTGCGCGCGATGCGCCGCGCGCACGAACTGCTGCAGGAGCGATTCGAAAGCGAAGGCGTGGGCTACCCGCTGCTGTTGCAGGGCGAGGGCACGCGAACCGAGCTGCTCGAACGTTTTCGGCGGCTGGGCAATGCCGTGCTGGTGGCGAGCCAGAGCTTCTGGGAAGGCGTGGACGTGCGCGGCGAGGCGCTGTCGCTGGTGGTGATAGACAAGCTGCCGTTCGCGCCGCCCGACGATCCGGTGCTTGCAGCCCGCATCGAGTATCTCAACAAGCAAGGCAAGAACGCCTTCATGGAGTACCAGCTTCCGCGCGCGGCGATCAGCCTGAAGCAGGGCGCGGGGCGCCTGATCCGCGACGAAGCCGATCGCGGCGTGCTCATGATCTGCGACCCGCGCCTCATCGGCAAGCACTACGGGCGGCGCATCTGGAAAAGCCTGCCGGCGATGCGGCGCACGCGCGTGCTCGATGAGGTGACGGAATTTTTCGCTGCCGCTCCGGTAGAATAGCGGCGGTGAAATGACATGAACATCCTCGTAACCGGCGCCGCAGGCTTCATCGGTTCGACCCTTGCGCTGCGGCTGCTGGAACGCGGCGACCGCGTCGTCGGGCTGGACAACCTCAACGACTATTACGACGTCGGTCTCAAAGAAGCGCGCCTGGCGCGCCTGCGTGCCATCGAAGGTTTCGAATTCGAAAAAGCCGACATCGCGGACCGCGAACGCATGGCCCGCTTGTTCGCCCAGCGCCGGTTCGATGCCGTCATGCATCTCGCGGCGCAAGCAGGAGTGCGCTATTCGATCGAAAACCCCGGCGCCTATATCGATGCCAACCTGGTCGGATTCGCCAACGTAATCGAAGGCGCGCGCCGCTCGAAAGTCGGGCACTTCGTGTTCGCGTCGTCGAGTTCCGTCTATGGCGCAAACGCCAAGCTGCCGTTCGCCGAGGACGACAACATCGATCACCC
>ERZ1292630.538-Hain-H41-02um-R3-538-length-38846-cov-8_pt2 | contig 35908 bp, 35 predicted proteins | sample MGYA00564408_ERZ1292630 | MGnify/ENA primary metagenome ERZ1292630 (study PRJEB36523, sample SAMEA6512641) | groundwater metagenome | collected 2019-01-08 | study: AquaDiva: Metagenomics assemblies of 32 groundwater samples
GGGGTTTCCCGAATTCGCTTCAAGGCGCCGTTGGCAAGCTCAACTTTCAGCATCCGGCCTAAACTCCTGGCTAAAATCTCCGACTGATTATAACCGCGCTCCAACTGTTTCACCGGGTGCAGAGGAACGGGAACAAGAAGAGCCCCGCGCCCGAACTCAAAACCAGACTCTAACATCTCCTCAACCAGAAGCCCGGCGAGAAAATCGGCCAGCGCCGTCACGGCCCGATATTTCAGTTTTCTTACGGCCGCCCCCATCACTCCGTAATATCGAAACGGGACGAAAAGCCGATCGGGAGCGTAACGGGAACGGCAGCGGGGATGGGTAAAGCCGTCCACCGCGGCCCTGGTACAAACCGGACACAAGGTCTGCTCTAGATACGGCAAATAACCCTGGCAATCCGCGCAAAGATACGTCCCGGGTAAATTACAGCTCAAGCATTGGGCGGGAACGGCTTTGGCGACTAACAGTTTTAGTATTTCTTTAAGCATTAATAAATAAAGAAAAGCCCCTCCGACTCGGAGGGGCTCTTCATTTTCTAATCGGACATGGTTGCAACCCTTTGGGGTTGGAACCGATGGTGGTGGAGGTGCCGGCATTGCAGCCGGGTGTTGAAAATCTCCATTTTTATTCTCTACTGGCGTAGTCGCTTTTCAATTCTTCCGCGTGAGACGCGCAGCGACAAAGTCTTGTGGCGGAATAGATTGACTTGATAATTCCTCAGTTGAACTCAATCTGCTTCAACCGTCGCTTGGGTTAAGTTATGCCCTTAAAAACCCCACCCAAGGAGAGTCTCTAAAGACACCCGGTTTACGCGTAGGCGTAAGCGGGAAGCAAAGCGTCTTGTTTGACGTTTGTTGTTGTTGCCAGATTTAGACGAGGCCGGGTCTGACACACGGCCACCAGCCAATAAGAACAGAGTTCTTCAAGCGAAGCTTGTCACCCCCGCGAGTTCCCGATTAGTATCTTCATCCAATTGACGCTGTTTTAATTCTTTCCGGTGATCAAATTCTCTTTTTCCGCGCCCGATACCAATTTCGATTTTAATTATACCACCGCGGCTGTAAACTTTCAGCGGAAAAATGACCACCCCTTTCCGGCTTAAAATTCCGGTCAGGCTGTTGATTTCTGATTTATTAAGGAGCAGTTTCCGGACCCGTTCCGGATTTATTTCGGCGGAACCGGCTTTCGAGTAACGGAATATTTTCAGGCCGACAACGAAGGCTTCCCCGTCGCGGAAACGGACAAAACTGCCGCGCCAATCTACCCGGCCTTCCTTAACGGCCTTAACCTCCGCCCCGAAAAGCTTTATCCCCGCCTCAAACTGCTTACCGACCTCAAACTGCCGGCGGACAAATCGTTCCCCCTTACCTAATTTTATCATATTTCCCCGCTGAGATCAAGCCTATAGATTTTAGTCTGGTCGAGCAAGTAAAGCATCTTTCCTACCCGATCGAGCCAAAAAAGAGACGGCGCGGATAGGGCCTTGTCAGTGAGTAAAATCTGCTTCTGGTAAATTCCATCCTTGGATACAATAACTAATCTTTTACCCCCATTATCCAAAATATAAAGGTCCGCCAAATCCGGCTCCGTAAAAAGAGCAACCCCACCCGTCAGCGGCTGAGGTAGACCGGTGAGAGAAAATTCCGCCGCTTTGCCAAGAGTGAATTTACTGATCAGACTGTCCTTAAATAAAAGGTAGATGCTTCCGTCATTAGTCATCCCCGTGACCAAACTTAAATCCACTTTATCTTTCAGCCACACGGTCTTGCCGGAATATCCCGAAACGACCGGCGAGTACTTACTCAGCTCCCCCGCTTTCGGGTCGAGAAGATAAAGATTTCCGAGATACACATTGAAAAATTCCACCGCGGTCCCGCTCAGAGTTTTAATCAGGTTGGTTTTGACCGTGTTTTTGTCTAAAGTGATCCGGAACAGACCGTTTTTATCCAACCCGAATAGGTCTCCATCGTAGAAAGAAAGCAGACGGACTTGGCTTAACTGCTCGCCCCCGAGCCGTTCCACTTTCACCGGGGACTGGGTTAGTAACAATTTATAAAGGCTGTCCGTACCCGCATCCGCCACGTACAGAGCCTGGCCGTCCCCCACCAGAGCAGTTGGTGTACTCCCTTTACCCTGGATCAGAAAATCGTAAATCAGCTCGGCGTGGTCAAGCGTGCTGGCCTTAATCGCCCGACTTAAGATCTGGTCGGCGCGGGTATTTAAAGCTTCGCCTTGAGACTGATCCCCCAGAAGAGTAATCTTCCCGGCCAGCTCTTTGGCCTGCACCGCCAGTTCCTGGACTTTCCGGTTATTAAGGTCGATAAAATCAGTGGCCGACAACAGGCTGCGCTCCGCCTCAGATGAAAGGCGGGTAATCTCTTTTGCCACCCTGACTTTCTGCTGGGTCCGAAGTGTATAAACCGTTGAGACGGCAAATAAGACAAGCACCGCGAGCGTTAAGAAAACCCAACGCTGTTTCCGGGCCGACTGGCGCTGACGGGGGGAAGAACGGTCTAAGTAGAGCCCCGAAATTCCGGCAGACAGCGGGGACGAAACCTCGGCTTCTCTCCTCTTTAATAACCGGCTGAGGAAAGGTTTTATTTTCGAGCTCGCAGCGTTTATTTTTTCTTTCGTGGGCGAAACGAACTTAATGACCTCGTCCGGACTGACCTCTTTTTCCTCAAAAAGCCGGAGAACCAGGACGGTTAGGTCTTCTTTTTGGGGATTATTTTGCACCAGCGTTTCGAGGTTATCCAAATTCTTTTCCAAATAAGGCACAGGGAAAAGCTCACGGAATTTAAAACTGCCTAAAATAAGGATATCCGCCGGCGCAATTATTCCAGAAGCGACGGAGATTTGCGCTTCAACGGCCGGACAGATTTCTTTCATCACACCCGCTCTGAGAAGGTAAACCGCGGCGGTGCCCAGCCGGGCCAGATAAAGGATGTTCCCCCACAACACGGCGGCCACGATATCAAAGTCAATCCCAACGGTTCCGGTAGTAGTACTGTGGGCAATATCCAGTAGCCGCCGATGCGCGGCGGCCACGGCTTTTTCCAAGGCGGACAGCGGGGAGCCCTCCGGGAGGGAATAATATTCTTCCTGCAGGGCCGAGGTGATAATTTTTCCCCCCGCGGTGGCCTCAAAAGTCGGCGGACCTTTTAAAGTCGCTACCACGAAAAGGTGTCCCCGTCGTTTTAGCGTCGCTTCGTCGGCGGGCGTAAAGCCCCGGGCGAGGGACCAGTGGCCCGCCGGAAAATTTGGCTCTCCGAACAGCGGCTGGGAGCGGAAGCTTAATATTTTTTCCATTACGGTATTGGTAAGTATTGGCGCAAGTAAACCAGTGAGAGAATAAAAATCAGCAACGCAAAAATAAAATGCAGATAAGCGAGCGGCTTTAAGACGAGAGATGCCTGGGTTTCCAGCAGAGAATTAAGCAGCAAGGTCTGACGGACAACCATGACGGCGAAGAGCAGGTAAAGGCCGAGCAGACTGACGGTCATCACCGCGCCCAGGATATAACTGAAATTGGTCACCCACGTACCCAAAATCTCCCCGGTCACGTTACCCACTTAGTCCTCCTTCCACGCTGGAATGGCGCATAATCGACACCAACAGCCGCTGGACCTTATCGGGGTTGGGAATACGTTCGAACATAAAATTAGGTTCCTCGCCCGCGGTCTGGATTTTAACATTGCCGTAATTAAAAATAACTCCGGCCCCACCGCTGATACTGTAAGTTACGTCCTGGATATTAACGATGGTCGTTGAGGAAACCCGAAAAAAAAGAAAACCCCAGTAGTTAATATCGACAATCCGGTGGTCAGTGACTAAGTCCACATTAAAAAACCAGTTCATAAAGGAGAGGAAAGCGAATGCCAGAACAATCATGTAAAAAGCAAGAAAGATAAAGGTCTGGAAAGATTGGGGAATCAGATTATTCAGGGACAAACCGATCCCGCCGGTAAAAGCTAAAAAAAGAAACGGGAAAAGCAGTGCGGCAATAACCAGGGCCACCCACGGTAGGTTGGTCACCATATGCTGGCGCAGCAATAAGAGAACCGTTTCGCCTTCTTCTTGGTTCTTAAAATGGACGTTGGCGGGCTTTTCCTGGTAAGCGAGTAGGACGAATGACACACCCTATTTTAACACAGGCGCGCCAATCGGATTGGCCTGCCTGCACACGGACTTGCATTTAACCGAGATATGTGATAGTATGGCTTCGCCTGACAGGTTTACCCCTCGGATGGAGTCTTTTTCGGATTTTTTCCCAGGTAATAAGCAGGAAAGATAAGATAATGTTCACATTTAAAGAGTTAGCGAAAGGAGGTGTAAAGCAAACAAGTAATGGCAACTAAGTTATTTATTGGAAGCCTTCCCTTTAGCGCCACTGAAGATCAACTTCGCGAAATGTTCGCGCAGTCTGGTACCGTCGTTTCCGCCACTATCATTACCGACAAATTCTCAGGCCGCAGCCGCGGTTTTGGATTTGTTGAGATGAACAGTGAAGAGGAAGCGAAGGCGGCTGTTGAGAAGTTCAACGGTTCCGCGATGGAAGGAAGAAACATTGTCGTCAACGAAGCCAGACCGATGGAAGACCGCGGTGGTAGCAAAGGCGGATTCGGTGGTGGTAGTCGCGGCGGCAGTCGCGGCGGTTTCAACCGCTAATTTCGTGTAAGTTCTTTTCTTCATATCTTAGTAAAGACGAACGTACGTTCATTTTGCTAAATAACGAAAAGAAAACACGTTTTAGGAAGGGTCCCCGGCTCGTCCGGGGATTCTTCTTTTTAGCATTATTTTGCAGTGGTATGATTACGTATGAAATTGTTTACTCGAAAAAATATTTCTATTGTCCTGCTTATCGTAGTATTGATCGTTGTAGGTCTTCGTTGGGCTGTCGGTAAAAGCTTAATCGCCCTGAAACTTCCCCTCGCTTCCGTTTTTTCCCGTCCCGCCGTCCTCGGGGAAGCGGAATACCGGACCGTCTCCGCCTTAAAACTCAGCAGTTCCGCCTTCACGGACGGACAGACGTTGCCGGAAAAATACACCTGCAAAGGCGCCGGGGTCAATCCCCCGCTAACCATTTCCGGGGTTTCGGACAAGACCAAAAGCCTGGTGTTAATTCTTGAGGATCCCGATGCTCCCGGCGGCATGCTAACGCACTGGCTAATGTGGAATATCAGCTCGAGCGCCAAAGAGATTAGAGAAGACGGCGGATTTTACGGAGCGATGGCGGGCCGGAATAGCTTTGGCACGGCGGGCTTCGGGGCGCCCTGTCCCCCGCCCGGGAAAGCCTATCGATATATTTTCCGCCTCCTGGCTCTGGATAAAAGACTGGTTCTTTCCAACACCGCGGATCTGCCTATTTTAAATCAAAATATGGAGAACCATATTCTGGCCGACACAATGCTCACCGCCACTTTTTCCCGCTAAAAAAGAAACCCCGCCTGATGTAAGACACCAAACGGGATTTCGCGGACTAAATTTCAAAAAATTTCGGCTTCCGGGTAAAAAACTAAATCCCGAGAAGCTCGCCGAGATTTTTGCCGGTCACCTGCTCCAGCGTAACCACAACGGCAACGAGGGCAAATAGCGCAACCAGAAAAACGGTCGCAGGCAAAACCATTGGAACTTCCAAAATCTTCGCCAAAGTCGGCGAGAATTGTGCCACAGCGTTCATGTTTCTCCTCCTCGAGAAAAACACGCCAATAGATGCTAATAAAGCAAATCTACGGGCGAAAGACAACCGACCGAAAAGCTACTGCATCTATTATTATAGCATTAATTAACGGAAAAGGCAAATGCTCTAGGCTACATCCCGGCCGGTGAACAACTCCCGAATAATGTCCTCGATTGGTGGCTCTTCAATATTTAGATCCTCGACGTTAAATTGGGAAAGAAGCTGAGCCGCGCGTAGGGAAACTTCCCGCCGCGGCACCTTCAGAACTACCCGGGGCAGATCGAACTCAATCACTTCCCCTAGCCCGCCCAGCTGATCCTTAATGATTGGGTCCTGGAAAATAACCGAAAGAATTTTGTGGTCAGCAATCTCTTCAACAATTTCCGACAATTGGCCGTCAAAAGCAATCCGGCCGTGATCGATCATAATCACCCGGTCGCAAAGCCGTTTCACGTCCTCCATATAGTGAGAGGTCAAAAGAATCGTCGCGTGATATTTTTGGTTGTAGTCTTTAATGAACTCGCGCATCTTTTTCTGGGCAACGACGTCAAGGCCAATGGTCGGCTCGTCAAGGAATAGTACTTTCGGCGAGTGCAACAGCGCGGCGATAAGCTCACACTTCATTCGCTGTCCCAGGGAAAGTTTCCGCACCTGAACCTTAAGAATATCCTCAACCTCCAACATCGCCACCAGCTCTGTCAGAACTTTTTTAAAACGCTCCGCCGACACCTCGTAGATTTCCCGGTTAAGGATAAAAGTTTCGTAAGCCGGCAAATCCCACCACAGCTGGGCTTTTTGGCCCATGACAATCGAAAACTGCTTCTGGAATTCCTTTTTTCGCTCCCATGGCGTAAAACCCAAAACCGAAACTTCCCCACTCGTCGGATAAAGAAGGCCGGAAAGGATTTTTAAAGTGGTCGTTTTCCCGGCGCCATTCGGACCGATAAAACCGATTAACTCCCCCTCATTCACTTTAAAAGAAACGTTATCAACCGCTTTGGCCGCGTAATATTTCCGTTTAAAAAACGCCCGCAGCGCTCCGGAAACCCCCGGCTCTTTTTGGTAAATATTAAAATGTTTTTTAAGATTTTTTACTTCAATAATCGGCATGTTTTATATTTATCATATCACCCGCCCTCGCTCGAATACGACTTCAGCGCGAAATAGAAAAATTTACGGGAAAGGATGAGGAACACGAGACTGATAAAAAGCGAAAACGGCAAGTACCACCACTCGGAGCGATTCAGAAGAGTTTTAACCGGGAAAGCGGCGATCAGCGCCAAAGGAATAACGAAGCTCATAAATACCTCGGCCCGGCGGCCGTAAGCCTCGGGGGGAAAACGGGTCGTTCCGACCAGGCCGTGGATAAGATTGCGGAGGTTGTTAACCTTGACCAGCCAAAAGTTAAAGGCGTGGACAAAAACCCAAAGGCTGTAGTGAATAAGAAAACCGCTCAGGCACAAACCGCCGAAAGCCGCTAAAGCTGCCGGGGTAAAGACATAAGCGCTGTGTTTCAAGCCATACCAAAAAATCGCCAACCCGGCTAAAGCACTGCTGATCGCGTCAATAGTGATGAAGCGGATCGAAACGTAAAACTGGAAATCCACCGGTTTGGTCAGCAGCATATCCAGCCGGCCCCGGCGGATATCTTCGGAGAATTTTTTAAAACTTCGGTAAAAAATAAACTCGCCAATCCCTTCAATTAAACGGTAGAACCCTAAAAGAGCGATCAGTTCGAAATAGGTCCAGCCGGCGATATTGGGAACCTTGCCGAAAATGGCCGCTAAAAATACCATCGTAATTACCGTCCAGCCGACGGTGGCGAAAATACCGACCAAAAAATCGAGCCGATACTGCATGGCGCGGGTCACGTTCACTAAAACGACTGTCCGATAAAATCGTAAATAATGTTTAAGCATACTTTAGCCGCCGAAAGCGCTGTAGCGGGCAATCCCCTTCCGCCACAGGAAACGGAAAAGAACAATAAAAAAAGCCAGCCAAATTAATTGGCTGAACACGCCCGTGATTAGATCCGAAGAAGTAGCCCGGCCGGAAAGGATAGTTAGCGGAAAATCATAAAACAACCGGTAAGGAAGAAACTGCCCAAAAGCTAAAAAAGCGCCGGGCAGGAAAATTATCGGAATCGCCTGGCCGGAAAAAAGAGAGCGGACCATCTCGTTCAATTCGATAAAGCTGCCATACTCTTCCAACCAAAATGGAATAAGGCCGAAGACCATCGAATTAAAAAAATACAGTAAATAAGAAAGGGCGAGGACCGAAAAAAACATTAGAAGCTGGAAAGGGGAAAAATCAAAAGCGAGATACTGGCGGAAAAGATAGAAGGTCAAAATTAAAAAGGGCGTAATGCAGACCGCTTTTAGTAATTTCCAGGAGATGTTGGTAATAAATTGGTGGCCGAGGTAAGAAAGGGGCCGGGTCAGATACATCGATAACTCTCCCGACTGGATATCCCGGGCAACGTCCCACTCATTGTGCGCAGTCGCGACAGCGCTGATGAAGGCAACACCGAAATAGTAGGTCAGCATCTGGGAAAGATTAAAACCTCCGATGGTTGTTCCCTGTTCAGCCTGACCCTGAAATATCGCCAGCCAGATAAACAGCATCATCATCGGCGACAAAAAATCGAGAAACGCCCAAATCACGGCCGAACCGCGCTCGGAGAAAGCGTCCTGCAGGGCGACTTGAAACAGAGTCCAATATTTACTCACACTCTAATTTTAGCACAACTGCTGGATAAACAAGGGTCTGCGGAGATTCTGCGTTAAATTTGCGGGAATTATCCGGCTACCTGAACGGCTCTGCCTGTGTTAACCTTCACCTATGCAGACTTTTGTCGTCGCCGTCACCGGCGGCACCGGCTCGGGGAAAGGTTATTTCGCCCGCCACCTGGCCGAGCGCTTTCCCGGCCAGGCTACCGTCATTTCAATGGATATGTATTACCGGGACCAAAGTGCCGTACCTTTTCCGGAACGGCTAGAAACCAACGTTGATAACCCTAAAGCCTTTGACTTCGATAAACTGGCAAAAGACGTTGCGGCTTTAAGGAACAATCAACCGGCGGAGGAGCCGGTTTACGACTATGAGCAAAGAATCCGACTCCCCCAAACTACCCGGCTGGAACCGCGCCCCTTACTGATCGTGGAAGGCCTGCTAGCCCTCCACCAAAAAGATTTAAACGAAACTTACGACTTAAAAGTTTACCTTGAAACCGACGCCGACCTCCGCCTCGCCCGCCGGCTCCTCCGGGATATCCGGGAAAAAAGGCACGAAACGTTGGACTACTCGATTAATCAATATTTGACATCTGCCCGTCCGTCCCATAAGATATTCGTCGAGCCGCAAAAAAAGACCGCGGACTTAGTAATCGATTGGAACGAGTTTAATCAGTCGGCTTTCGATCAGGTGGTAGACTTAATTAAGAAATGCAGTATTCGTGGTCTATTTGTGGAGAAGATTGGTGGCGTTATTACCGAATAAATATGGAATTGAAAGCGGAAAAAAGAATCATCCTGGGAAAAGCAGTAAAAACCCTCCGGCGGACCGGTACTATTCCGGCCGCTCTTTACGGGCACAAAAGCCCGTCCGTTTCCTTAAGCCTGTCCTTGCGAGATTTCCAAAAAATTTACGCGGAAGCGGGCGAAGCTGAGCTGATTGATCTGGTTATCGGATCGGACGCGCCCGTTAAAGTTCTGGTAAAAGACGTCCAGCGGGAACCGTTAACGAACGAAATAACGCATGCGGATCTCTATCAGGTAACTTTGACGGAAAAAGTAACAGCGACGGTCCCGCTGAAGTTCGTCGGCGAATCGGAACCGGTTAAATTGGGCTCGGCGCTGCTCTTAACCTTGTTGGATGAAATTGAAGTTGTCGCCCTGCCGCTTGACCTGCCGTCGGAAATTACGGTTGATATCTCCTCTTTGGTTAACATCGGCGATCATTTCTCCGTGAAGGACTTAAATGTTGATAAGGAGAAGGTGACACTGAAACACGAGCCGGAAGATTTGGTCGTGAAGCTTGACCGCCCGGAGATGAAAGAAGAAGTGGTTGTGGCGGAAGCGACCCCTGAGGAAGTCGAAATTACCAAGGAAAAGAAAGAGGACGAAACGGCGGAAACGGAAGGCAAAGAACCGGCGGGGAAAGAAGAGAAAAAAGAGAAAAAAGACTAGAACCGGCCGTCAATCGCCGTCCAATTAAGTAAGAGTAAAGTCAGTAGGGTCAGGAAAACCCCCAGTAACCCCTCGTGAAAGACCTGCATAATAATGAAACATTGCTGGTTTGAAACCGTGCCCGCGATCTTGTAAATCCACCGGAAACTCCGGTACTGGTCGTGCGGATAAACCGTCGGCTGGTTAAATTGCTGCAGAAACCAATAGATTACTTCCCCCAGATTCCGGACGACCCAAAAAACCGCAAAAAATAATAAGCCGGCGCGGAAATCCCGGCCGAGAATAACTCCGGTAAAAACGAAAATATTAAAGAGGCTGAAAACCAGCAAATCTTCCCAGACAAAGGCCCCGAACGGAAAAGCCCACTGCGCAATAATATCAACGCGGGTTTTCCGCCGGCGGAGAATAATGGCGGAAAGAATGAAGAGAAATAAATTCAGGGCTCCGAGGAATAATAAAAAGATGAGCATCTAGTTCCGGCTTCCTTTCGGCCAAGCGGAAATAATTAAGGGCTCGTTGTGTTTCCGTGGCAGTTGCTGCCAAATGGCTTCTGTGACGAAGGGCATAAACGGATGCAGGAGCTTGAGAGAAGTTAGAAGAATATGGCGCAACACACTTAGGACTAAAACCCGATCCTCATCGGAAATCTTTGTTTCTTCGTAAAGTCTTGGTTTTATTTTTTCGAGGTAAACATCGGCGAACTCATGCCAGACAAACTGATAAAGTCCCTCCCCCGCTTTAGCAAATCTGAACTTTTTTAAATTCCCATCCACCATATTAATAGTGGAATTCAGACTCTTGATGATTTCTTTATCCTCCAATTTTATTCCCGCGGACATTTCTGTGGAGTAAAAGGGGACCTCTTTACCGAATTTTTCGTACTCCCCAAGAACAAAACGGGCAATATTCCACAGCTTGTTGCCGAAATTCCTAAAACCAATAACTTTGTCCCTGGGGAAAGGAAGATCCTTGCCGGCGGCTGAACCAACCACCAAACCCATCCTCAAAGCATCCACTCCGTATTGGGCAATGTAACTGTCCGGCTCAATAATATTTCCCAGACTCTTGCTCATTTTTCGTCCGTCCAAAGCACGAACGAGCCCGTGTAAATACACCGTTTCAAAAGGCGCTTCTCCGGTGCGGTAGAGTCCAAACATAATCATACGCGATACCCAAAACCTTAATATTTCCCAACCTGTTTCCAAAACCGAAGTCGGGTAAAAGTATTTGAAGTCCTCTGAATCCGGATAACCCATTGTTACAAGTGGCCATTGGCCGGACGAAAACCAAGTATCAAAAGTATCTGTCTCCTGCAGGAAGTTTTCCCCAGGCTTTTCCAAAGCTACTTTAAAGACAGCTTTAATAGGTGCAGATATTCTCTGAAGCCCTGATTCGATCTCTCCAAACGTATGGTCTCTTAAAGCATCAACCGCCGTAGCCGTTACGCGGGCACCGTCTTTATCCAAAAACTCCACCTGCATTTCCGGATTCTCCAACACGTTATACCAAACCGGAATTCTTATCCCCCACACAACCTGCCTGGAAATAGGCCAGTCGTACATTTGCTCCATCCAGCGGTAATAAGTCTTTTCGAATCTTTTTGGCAGAATTTTTACTTTACCGTTTTTTACCACTTCTACCGCTGGCTCCTTGAGGGAAGCCACTTTTACAAACCAGTTTGGAAGTATCGTAGGCTCAATATCGTGGCCGCCTTTGTAACAGACCGTTACGTTGTGCGTATAGGTTTCATCAACTTTTTCCAGAAGACCGACGCTCTTTAAATCCTCCACTATTATCTTTCTGGCCTCTTTAACTTTTAGCCCGGCGTATTTTCCGCATTTTTCGTTAAGCCTTCCATGTAAATCAATCGTTGGAATAACCGCGAGATTGTGCCGCCGGCCTGCCTCAAAATCATTTTTGTCGTGAGCTGGCGTTATCTTGACCACTCCAGTACCAAACTTAGGGTCAACAAACGAGTCTCCAATCACTTTGAGCCTAAATTTCCCAAGTAAACCTTCCACTTCAATTTCCTTACCAATCCAATCTTTATATCGTTTATCCTTGGGGTTAACCGCCACGGCTGTATCACCGAATTTGGTTTCCGGGCGGACAGTAGCCAGAGAAAACGGTCCGTACTTAATATAGTAGAGCGGGTCCACTCTTTCTTCGTGAAGAACTTCCAAATCGGCGAAAGTTGTACCGCAGACCGGACAATAATTAACCAAGTAATTACTGCGGTAAACGAGGCCGTCCTCATACATTTTCTTAAAGGTGCTAAAGACGGTTTGTAAAACTTGGGGATCAAGAGTAAAACGGTAGCGCGTCCAGTCCACACTGGCTCCGAGTCTCCTGATTTGGCTGTTTACCAGTTGCTGATTTTTTTGGACAAATTCCTGAATATGTTTATACAGGGTTTGACGATCGAATTGAAAACGAGATTTACCATCTTTTTTCAACTCCCGCTCAAAAGTTATTTGTGTTTCAAAACCGGCGTGGTCGGTACCCGGCACGTAGAGCGCAGGCTCCCCTTTCATTCTATGCCAACGGATCATCAAGTCCTCGAGGGCAATCATAAAAATATTGCCCACGTGCATTTTGCCGCTGGCGTTTGGCGGGGGTAAAAGAATGGTAAAAGGTTTTTTTAACGGATCAATTTTGGGCGTAAAGTATCCGCCCTCTTCCCACATTTGATATATTTTTTCTTCGACTTCCGCCGGCTTAAAAACTTTATCGAGCATCTTCACCATAATAATCTAAAATGGTCACGGATGCATTCTTCGGATCGTACTTAAAACTTTCTTCCTTGGGCGCATGAAGGAGATGGGGCAATAAAACGCGGATTACGCCCCCGTGGGTTACGATGACAATGTTTTTCCCTTGATTCTCATCAATTATCTCTTTGATAACCTTGTTAGTTCGGGTTTCAAAATCTTTCCACGATTCCCCGTTTTCTGGAACATACTCGTAGCGCTGTTCGGAATCCAAAGGATCTAAAACCGCTTTAACTTCTGACCACGGCCGACCTTCGAATACTCCCCAATTTCGCTCTTCTAATCCATCCAGAGGTCTTGGCTCTTTTCCCAAAACTTCCGCGATTAGCCGGGCGCTCTCTAAAGCCCGTGTTTCCTTTGAGCTGTAAATAAGATCAACACCCTCCCCTTTTAATCGCCTTGCCGTTACGCTTATCTGCCGGCGCCCCAATTCGCTTAAGACGGACTCGTCGGAACGACTATGTAGAACCCCCTTAACATTCTTGGCGGTCTGTCCGTGTCTTACCAAAGTAAGTCTAGTTTTCATAGCTATTTAATTCCCGCAGTTTAACCGCAAAATCCCCGCAGTTAATTATTACTTGATTGAGCAGCCTAAAACGGCAGTGATCCTTTCCGAAGATACCGGCCCTTCTCTCAATATTGTAGGCGGATTAATAGTTAAATCCAAAACGGTGGACGGAAGTTGGTGGGGAAGGGGTCCGGCGTCGATGACCAGATCAATTAAAGAAAGGGGAACGGCTCCGAACTTCTCCGTGATATTGGAAACCTCGTACAAAGGCGGCTCGCCGGCAGGATTCGCGGAAGTCGCCGTTATCGGAAGACCGTACTCGTCCAGTAATCTTTGAACGAGGGGGTAAGCCGGCCAGCGGAGGCCTAAAGTTGCCGAGCCGCCGGTGAGGCTATCGGGAACTATCTTTTTCTTTTTGAGAATTAAAGTCAGGGGACCGGGAAGAAGAGTGGCAAAGATATTCTTAGCCGCTTCCGTTATTTCCACGTATTTTTCCGCCATCGCCAACCCATTAACCATTACGCTCAGAGGCTTGTTGAAAGCCCGGCCCTTAATAGCGTAAATTTTGCGCACGGCCTTCGGACTCAAGGCCGCCGCGGCAATACCATAAGTGGTTTCCGTCGGGTAAATAACCACCCCGCCTTTTTTTAAAACGGTGGCAACCTTGACAGCAACATCTAAGATGTTCGCTGTCCCCTGGTATTTAATTACTTCCATTGCCCTCCGTTAATTTAAAATTTGCCCGGGCGGATACCGCAAACAGGTCCTCGGGCTGATTCCGGTAAAAAGCGGCCGCGGCAATCCCGGCGGCATTATCGGTACTGAGATTTACGGGCGGGAAATAGAGCTTAACCCCCATCTTTTCCACGGCAGTTTTCAACGTTGCCCGCAGAAAATTATTCGCGAGAACGCCCCCGCCGGCCACCAACGTTTTAACCCCCGTTTGCTGGAGAGCCCGGACGGTTTTCCCAACCAAAGTTTCCACCACCGCCGTTTGAAAACTGGCCGCGAGATTACTCTTTTCTTTTTCCGAAAACTTAAAACTATCTTTTTTAGTCAGATATAAAACCGCGGTCTTGAGTCCTGAAAAACTGAAATCGAGGTTGTCCACATCCAGTAGCGGTCTTGGTAAATTGTAAGCTAGGGGATCTCCGGAAGCGGCGGCTTTCTCAATTGCCGGTCCGCCCGGATAACCCAAATCCAGCAACCGGGCCACTTTATCAAAAGCCTCCCCGGCGGCGTCATCCCGGGTTTCCCCCAACAGCACTAAATCATAGTGATCACGGAAGTGGACTAATTGGGTGTGACCCCCCGAAACGGCTAAAAATAAAAGGGGAAACTGCGGCGGACAAAAGGACGAATCGTTTTCTAAAAAATTGGCGTACAGGTGGCCGAGGAGGTGATTAACCGGAATCAGCGGTTTTTTCCAGACATAACTTAAGGTCTTTCCGGCCTCGACCCCGACGAGTAAAGAACCGATTAAACCCGGTCCCTGCGTCACGGCGACGGCATCAATATTTCCACCCGAAGCTCCGGCGGTCTTCAACGCCCTATCAATAACCGGAATAATAAACCGGAGCTGTTCCCGCGCCGCCACCTCCGGCATAATCCCGCCGGTTTTCTCATGCAGTGCGAATGAGGAGGAAACAACGTTAGATAATAAATTGCGGCCGTTCTCCACCACCGCCGCGGCGGTTTCATCGCAAGAAGTTTCAATTCCCAGTACTCTCATAATTAATAATTTTTTATTTGAAGTTACTTTTTCGGGGAAGGTGAAGGAAGACCCAATCCCATTAGTCTTTCAATTGTCTGCTGGGCGGTTTTTAAGGCTTCCGCGGCCGAAACTCCTTTTAGATTCGCTTCGATCGCGCCGTTAATGGCTTCGGTATAAGGGTCATTCCCGGCCACATCCGATATCGTGGCCGTTCTAGCCGTCGGGGCCCCAGCTAAAACTGAGGTAATGTTTCCGTCAATCGAAAGATCAGAGGCGAGATCCACCCGGGAATAAGGCTGCCCGAGCGGCCGGGACTGAGAAGAAAGCGAGTACATTTTCTTCAGCGATTCTTTGCTGGATAAAAACTTTAAGAAGTCCCAAGCCACTTCCTGATTCTTCGACCGATTGGAAACGGACTCCGTCCAAAAACTGGCCCAATTGGTATTCGTCACGTTCCGCCCTTCCTGCGCCGGGGCTTGAGGCACCGGATTAACCGAAAACTTCAAATTCGGGTTTAAATTAATAATATCCATCATCCGCCAAAGCGGCGCGAAAATCATCGCCACCTGCCCCCGGGCGAAAGCCTGGACGGAGTTGGGGTAGTTCGCGCTCCAAACCTTATCCACCCGAATAAAGTTGGTGTAAAAAGTTAAGGCGTCCTGGGCCGCCTGGGAAGATATGTCCGCCGGAAAAGACAGGTCGCTTTGGGCGAACATTAAACCAAAGATATCCGCCGCGTGCGGAATATTACTGGCATTACCAATCGCGGCCCCGGCGCGCAGCAGTTGGGCGTTGCCGTCGGTACTGGTTTTTGCCATCTTTTTCGCCACCACCCGGAAGTCATACCACGTCTGAGGCTTAGCCGCACCGGTCGCTTCAGCTAAGAAAGCGTCGTTAATATAGAGACCCAATCCATCATACTGAAGCGGAATACTATAGAGAGAACCATTCACCGAGGACCACTCTTTAGCCACCGGATAGAAGGTGCCGGCATATTCTTTTTCGGAAAGTATCTTCGGTGAAACCGGCGCCAGCTCGGGAGTGAATTGGGGCAGCCAAGTAAGGTGGACGCGCAAGATATCTGGCCCCGTTCCCTGCTTTAACCGCGAAAGAAGCAACTCCTTGTACTGCGCCAGTGTGGAAAAAGAGCGGGCGGAATAGTCGATCGTTACGTTCGGATGCTTATCCTGGTACTCCTTAATTAACGGCTGCATCACTTCCTTGCCTTCAAACAACCCCCAATAAACCAAAGAAACCGGTCCGCTTGTTTCCTTTTTACCGGTAAGGGCCGACAGCCAGCTGCCCGGATCCTGCAGACTGCAGCCGGTTAAAAACAGGCTGACCAAAAAAAGGAGAATAACTGATCGGAGAACTTTAGCGGGCGGGATGGTCATAGGTTTATCCTCTTCATCTTAATTTGACAGCTGTAGAAAAACAAGACCGACAAGGATCCACAAAAGGAGCAATCCTTGAGCGGTGGTGAGAAAAAAATGGTCGGCTAATCCTAAAATCAGCAACTGGAATAAATTGACGAGTAGAAGACGGGTGAGTAGTTGTTGCTCACCGTTAAACCGGCGCAATAAAAGTTGGAGTGTTCCGGCCGTTGGCCCTGCTATCGGAACGGCCGCGGGTAAATGCAGAGACCGGTGGAAAAAAAGAAAGAGTTTGTAAAAAAGCAGGGCAAAGAAAAGAAGGAACAGGGTGAGCCCGACGATACCGGTCTCGGCCCCGACCAGCAGAAATACGTTGTGGACCGGCTGGAGAAAACGGATCCAGCCTGATACGCGGCCGAAGTCATCCATTCTTAAGATAAAGTTACCGAAGCCTACCCCCAACAGCGGGGAAGAGCGGATCATCTGCGTGGAGATAGAAGTCAGCTCGACCCGCCGGCTTAGGGACAGCGGATCGTTTAAACTCCCGGACATTAAAAAGAAAACTAAAAAAACGGAGATTAGGCTTAAGCGGGCGGCGGAAATTACTTTGGCTTCTATACGAGGGCGGGTCAGAAGAGAGTAGAGAAGAACTCCGATGGCCGCCGCCACCCACGCCGTCCGGGAAAAGGAAAAGAACAGGGCCGCGACGCACAAAACAATCGCTGTGACTCGGAGAAACCGGCTCCTCCAGTCGGATGGCAAAAGCAGCCACGGCAGAAACAGAGCCAGGTAAGCCCCGAGGATGTTCGGATGGGGAAAGGTGCCGTAAGCGCGGGAGTGACTTTCGCCTAAAAATCCGGTCCGGGCGATGCCCGCCATTAGTCCGTTAAAACTCGGCTCCCCTAAAAAGTAAAAACCAAAAACCGTCCCGCCTTTGCCCCACTGAAAAATAGCCAGGAAGCTTTCAATAAAAACACCGATCAGAAGCGACCACCGGATTTTCCCAAAATCCCGCGGCAGCTTCAGGTGGGTTTTCATCCACAGGGCCAGAAAAACGTAGAGAAGAAACCGCGTGAGCCGGTAAACGGCGACGGTCTTATCCTGCGCGCCGAAGATGGAAATTCCGGCCCAGACAATAAATAGAAAAAGAAACAGATAAAGTCCGGACATCTGTCCGCTAAAAACTGACCGAAGGGTAAAGTGAAAAATCGGCCGCAAAACAGTCACCAACTCAACGGCCCAAGTCATTAATATAAAGACTATCAACAGATCAGTAAGATAAATTGTCGGGAGATAGTAATCGACTAAAATTCCGTGAACAAAAGAGGAATCGGTAAAAAAGTGTTTCGAGATATTGACCGGGAGCAATATTAAAAGGGTATAGAAAACTACCTCTGCCCATGCCTTCATACCCTCCGATTTTACCACTTAACCATAATACTCGTTTGGCTTCCGATCGGAAGGGAAATGAGTATTATGATTTTAGCCAAGGTCGAATAACTAGCGTAACTTTAAAGCGGCGGCGTGGGCTTGCCACTCGAGGGTATCGTCCAGCGCGGTTAGGAAAAGGTACTCCCCGGGATATTTCCTTTTTACAGCTCGCTAGATTAAAAGATCGGGAAAAGTGGGGATTTTTAGCGGTATTATCTGGATTACAACTCAGGTAAGGAAGTTTTCAATACTGTCGGAATTGATTGTCGTCGCCTGACTGCCGGAATATGTTTCTAAAAACTCTTTAAAAGAAGAGACTTTAGCTTTGGCCGCTGGGTTTATCTTAAACTCAAAGGCGTTCAGCCGACCGTCCTTATTTTCAATAAGATCAATTTCTTTCTGTTCGTAAGTCCGCCAAAAGTAGTGATTGGCCTCGCTACCTCGGTTAGCCAAAACTTTTAAACGTTCAACGATGCAGAAGTTTTCAAAGAGGCCGCCAACATCCTGGCGAAGATTCAGCGGGTTGAAGTTTCTAATCAACGCGTTGCGTAGGCCAAGGTCGTAAAAGTAATACTTTGAGGTTTTTGTTATCTCTTTCCTTAGGTTCCGGCTAAACCCGCGGAGGTTGAAAATAATAAACATCTTTTCCAGAAGGTCTAGGTAGTTTTCAACTGAAACTTTGGAAATCCCCAAACTCCGGGAAAGTTCAGTAACCGACACCTCGTTACCCAACTGAAGAGCAATTAAAGAAAGGAGTTCCACGACTTTTCTGGGTTTTCGGATTTCCATCATGGTTAGAATATCTTTATATAGATAGCTGTTAATGAGTTCATTAAGGTATTCCTGTTTCTCTTTATCGGTAGTCAGGGTAAAGGCTTTCGGGTAAAGACCAAATCTTAAAAAGGCGTCCAGCTTTTGGTCAATCGGTGTTTGCGGAGGGAGATGCAGTTTTACTTCGGCAAAGGAGAACGGGTAAAGGTAAAACGTCTTAGTCCGACCCGTTAGCGGTTCGTTTATTTTCCCGGAGAGGTCGAAAGAAGAAGATCCGGAAACAATAATCGGAATTTTTAAGTTATCAATAATTAGTTTTAAGGAGAGACCAACATTTGCGATTCTTTGAGCCTCGTCAACAACAATATAATTCGCGGAACCTACCACTTTCTTAAGATTATCGAGAATAGGTTTCCCAAAGAGATCTTGGGTGTTTAGGTCATCACCTGTAAAGGAAAGAATGTGGCCGGTAAGTTCTTTTTGCAGGACACCGATAAGGGTTGTTTTGCCGGATTGACGCGGACCGTAGATAACTGTCACCGCTAAACCAGGAGAAAGACTCTCCTTAATACGACTATATATACTTCTATCAATTAGCATAAATTGAGCATACTACTATGTAGGAATAATGTCAATAGATGGAGCTCATTAACCAATAATTAGCGTAACTTTAACGCGGCGGCGTGGGCTTGCCACTCGAGGGTATCGTCCAGCGCGGTTAGGAAAAGGTACTCCCCGGGATATTTCCGCTTCAGCGCCCGCCAGATAAGCAGGTCGGCAAAATGGGGGTTCTTTGGCAGAAGCGGGCCGTGAAGATAGGTCCCGAAAGAATTTAGGAATATTACTCCCTCCGTTTTATCTTCACCATTATTTCCAAAGCCAGAGCTAACTTTTCCGAGGGGTTGAGCACTTGGGCCCAGGTAAGTCCGGCCTCCGTGATTTTCAAAACCGACCAGCACTTTGGTCGTTGTACTGGGAATATATTCCAAATTACTTTCAAGCCGGATATTTCCGATGCAGCGGGGCTTATCCTGGCCGAAATGCCGGGTGTAAAGATCAAAGAGTCCGACGCCGGGTAAACGCAGGCCGTTACTGTCCTGATAGTAGTGGCCCATTAATTGGTAGGCTCCGCAAATATAAAGCCCGACCCCGCCCGCGCGGCCGTATTCTTTTAACCAGCCCGCTCTTTGTTGAAGGTCTTTCGCCACCACGGACTGGGAACTGTCGGGCCCCCCGCCCATAAAAATGATATCCGGATATTTGGAGCCGGATTCTTGGGGAAGTGCCGCCGCAGGAGAGTATTCCTGAACCCTGGCATTAATTCCCCGCCAATAGCAGCGCCTTGTCAGGACCTGAATATTCCCCCGGTCGCCGTAGAGATTTAGCAACTCCGGATAAAAATAGCCTATGTTTAGTTCGTAATTAGTCATTCAATCCCTTTCCCGGTCAGGATCTTCCGCGCCTGGAGCATCGCCGAGTAGGTCGGTAAAATAAACAGTTTCTGGTTCGGTCGAAGACTGGCAATAGCCTCAGCCAAAATATCCCTTAGATTAGACGAACAGCGGTGGGTAGAATCCGGCACAGGAATTCCGGCGTATTTTAACCGTAAAGTTAAATCGCGTTCTCGGGTTCCGGAAATAAAAAGCGGGCACCGGAAAAGCCAATCCCGGTGTTTCTCAAAATCAATATCGTAAATCCAGGAAACGTCCCGGCCATCAGGAATGTTGTCGTTAAGGACAAAAAGAAGAGCGGGGTAGGTGGCCACGGCGCTCAGCGACTGGGGCAGAAGACTCCGTAAAAAGATGAGATTCTCATTCTGGCTCTCAGGATTTTTCGCAAGCAGAATGATAATTGATTTGCCGCTTACTAGTTTCACTTCCTCCCCCCGCCCAAAAGCCGGCTGAAAGTTTTTTAGCCCTCGCCGGATGATTAAATCGGTAATCCCCAGTTGCCGGCTACCGAGTACCGCTGCGTTAGTATTTAAACGGTTAAAGTCTCCGGAAAGCGGGGAAGTAAAATCCCCGGGTTCCTCCTTGGAAAAGAGGCGGACAATAAAACCGGCCGCGGACAGTGACTCCGCTAAGCGGCTGAGGTAAGGATCGTCCTTTTTGAGAATAATCTTCGTCGTTCGTGGCAGTTTTAAAATAGCTTTTAACCATTTCGCAATCGTACTGTCGATTTCTCCATAACGGTCAAGCTGGTCCCGGGAGAGATTTAAAAGAATTAGAAGTTCCGGCGTAAAGGAAGACAGAGCGAAGGGAAGATTACCCTCATCCACTTCGAAAACCCCAATTTGAGAAATAGGCCTCCCCCAAAAAGTGGCATCAGTAATAAAAGCACTGACTAAGCCGTTAATTAAGTTCGCCCCGGAAGGATTCGCCACCACCGTTAGCCCTGATTCGGACAGGATATTTTCAATTAACGAGGCGGTCGTGGTTTTACCGTTCGTGCCGGAAATAAGAATGGAGCCAAGCTGAAGTTGAACTTCTAGACGTCTTAAAACGCCTGGGCAGGTTTTCAAAGCGAGATGCCCCGGCCAAGTTCCGCCGGCGCCAAGGTTAAAATTAACGGCAAACCAGTTGACAAGTTTCCCAAGCCATACTGCAATTAAGTAGCTAGTCGTTGAGAGCATATATATAGGTATAACGCTTTCCCAACTAATTTTCTCACATCCCTGAAGGTGTAACTACTGATAGCTTCGCGTTAAGAAGAGTAGTAGTAATAGTAGGTAACGGGGATATGTGCGTAATCGTCTTTTTCCCTGGCGCCGAACTCTAAATCGAAACGTATCAATGTTTATAAATTGTGTAGAAAACACTTTTTTCTGTGCGTATCCCTGTTGATTAACCGGTGACTTTCTCAACAACTTTTTTACGCGACCCCAAGACTCTGCTTTATGTTGATAAAGTCCTGCTTTAGTTTCGGACTTGTCCGGAATGTGGCTTCCACTTTTTTAAGTCCATGCATGACTGTCGTGTGGTCCCGGCCGCCCAGCTGCTGACCGAGTTTTATCAACGGCGTTTCCGTTAAGTTGCGGATAGCGTACATTGCCATCTGACGGGCAATTACGTACTCGGCGCGGCGGCTCTTGCCTAAGATTTCTTCTTTACTGATGCCATAATAAACCGTGATGGCTTCAATTATTTTTTCAAAGCCGACGGTTTTTCTGATCGGTTGGTGATTTTTTGATAAAGTTTCGGCGATCAGTTCCGGCGTCGGGCTGGTTTGTTTTGTCAGGGCTACCGTAACCACCTGTTTTAGCGCCCCTTCCAGCTCCCTTATATTGGCGGTAACGTACTCGGCGATTAAATCCAGTAAGCTGTCGGCGATTTCAAAATGAAACTGGTCCCGTTTATCGCGCAGAATGGCGACGCGGGTGCTGTAATCGGGGGATTGAATATCCGCAATCATTCCGCAGCCGAAGCGGGAGGAAAGCCTCTCCTCTAGACGCTGGATTTCTTTCGGCGGCCGGTCGCAGGTGAGGACAATCTGTTTCTGTTGCTGGTAGAGGGCGTTGAAGGTGTGGAAAAATTCCTCCTGGATTGAATCTTTGCCGGCGATAAACTGCACGTCGTCAACAATCAGTAAATCCGTCGTCCGGAATTTATTTTTAAAGAGAGCCGTTTTCCGGTTTTGGACGGCCTGAATTAACTCATTGGTGAAATCTTCGCTGGTGCAGTAAATAACCTTCGCCTGAGAATTTCTTTTAAGAATTTCGTTTCCAATTGCCTGAGAGAGGTGGGTTTTGCCGAGGCCTACATCGGCGTAAAGGAAAAAAGGATTGTGCAATTTTCCGGGCGAGTTAACGATGCCCTGAGCCACTGCAAAAGCCAAATTATTAGACGTGCCGACAACGAAATTGCTTAAGCCGTAGTGGGGGGAGAGTCCGGAGTAGCCCCGTTGCGCTAAACTGACCATTGGCTTTTCCGTTGGGATGCTTTGGGCGGGTTGAATCGTGGAGATTGCCGGGGCCGTAAAGAGCGAGCCTTCAGGGAGGGGAACGACGGAGGGTTCAAGGTGGCTATGGATGCTAAAAACCAGTTCATTCTTCTCGCCGGTTATTCTGTCCACCGCTTTTTTGATCTGGCCGTAGTATCTCTCTTCCAGCCGGTCTTTGCTGAACTTATTCGGACAGCCAATTTCAAGAATATTTACGTCTTTTTTTAAAAGTTGGGTCGGGACAAGGATGGAGCGGAACACAGTTTCGGAAAGATCCAGCTGAATATCGGAGAGTACTGTTTGCCAAAGGGTTTTTAGATCGTTCACCGCCATGTAGCTATCTTATGAAGTTATCCACAAAGAAGTCAACAACCTATAACCAAGTAAAAACACCTCTTTTTCACACAACTATGAGACTTTTACCACCAATTTATCCAATTTAACCTATAAATAGTAGTTATCCACAGGTACCTGTTGATAGCCATTTTATGGCTCTGCACGGGCATTATTTTCCACCTTCCAGGTGGCTTCGAAACACTTGGAAGGTGCTTTCTGCGACTACACAGAAAGCATTCTCCGATTGGACTTCGTCATCCTGGCTTGTCCAGGATCTGCAGGATTCTGGAGTCGCAGACTCCCCAGAATGACGTTAGGCAAGTCCAATTCGTGCGTGTGATGTGGCTAGTGCTTTCATTTTGTAATCGGATCAACTACAATGGGGGAGAGATGCCGAAACGCGTTTACCAACCCAGCAAAAAGAAAAGAATCCGCACCCACGGATTCCGGATCCATATGAAGTCCGCGGGGGGCCGTGCCGTCCTGGCCCGCCGCCGGCAAAAAGGCCGCCGGAAACTTACCGTTTAATGCTTCCGAAATTACACCGTCTTACCAGCGACTACGATTACCGGCGTTTACGGAGACTGGGCCGTTCCTATCCCTCCTCTTCCTTTACTCTTGTCGTGGCTCAGGCTAAGGACCCGAAAACCCTCCGCTTCGGTTTTGTTGTTTCTAACCGCCTGGATAAAAAAGCCGTTGTCCGTAACCGGCTGAAGCGTTTACTGCGGGAAGCAGTTTGTCAGTTACTGCCGTCGCTGAGAGCGGGGTTCGACGCCTCTTTTTTTGCCAAGCCGGCGCTCCGGGGAAAAACTTATGCGCAAGTTCTTTCTGAAGTTACTGCAGTTTTATCAAAATCGCCGCTATATTTACGGCCCGCTGCTTAGTCCTTTTTATTTGGCGGACCGCCATTGCCGGTTTAGCCCGACGTGTTCGCAGTATGCCGCCGAGGCCGTCGAAAAATACGGGCTCCTCCGCGGCCTGTTTCTTGGATTCCGTCGGCTTCTCCGCTGCCACCCTTTCGGCAAGTTCGGTTATGATCCGGTTCCGTAAGTCTCTGATGTGTTATTATTCATCCTATGAAAGAAACGCTTAGCTTCCTGTGGAACTCCGCTCTCTATTATCCGTTAATTAATCTCCTGATCTTTTTCTATAAAATCCTCTTCAGCAATTTGGGCTTAGCCATTATCGCCCTGACCCTGTTCACTCGCTTTGTTCTCCTGCCCTTGACCTGGCCGGCGCTGAAAACGGCCGCGAAGCAGAAGCTGATGAAAGGGGAGCTGGATATCCTGAAAGAAAAATACAAAGGCGATAAGCAAAAGCTGGCGGCGGCGCAAATGGAGCTGATGAAAAAGCACGGGATTAATCCGGCGGCGGGGTGTCTGCCGCAACTGGCCCAGCTGATTGTCCTGATTGCTCTTTACCAGGCGTTTATTCACGTTCTCGGCGTTGGCGCGGCGGGTCTTTCGAGCCTTAACAATTTTCTCTACTTTCCTTTTTTACACTTCGAAAGCGGCGCGGGGCTTAACGCGCAATTTCTCTATCTCGATCTTGGGAAACCCGATCAGTACTTAATTTTGCCAGGTCTGGCCGGCGCGAGCCAATTCTGGCTGTCAAAGATGATGATGCCGACGGTTAAGAAGGAGGAACGGGTAGCCAAGAAAACTGCTGACAAATCGGACGACGTGATGTACAATATGCAGGAGCAGATGCTCTATCTGGCTCCCCTGATGACGGTGCTGTTCGGTTGGAAACTGCCCTCGGGACTGGTTCTTTACTGGCTGCTGACCACGCTTTTCTCGCTGGTTCAGCAGTGGTTTTTTGACCGGGGCGGAATAAGGAGTTTAAAATCATTATGGAAGACAACCAAAAACTTGAGTTTCTAAAAACAACGGCCGCGGAAATCCTAAAACACCTTGGAATTCCTGCGGAAGTTAACGCCTGCCGGGATGAAAAGGGTGAAGTTTACCAACTCGACCTGAGCGGCACCGATTTAGGGGTCTTAATCGGTTACCATGGCGAAGGCTTAAGCAGCCTCCAGCTTCTATTAGGTCTGGCCGCCTACCGGCAATTCGGAGAGTGGTTGTCGCTGGTTGTGGATGCGGATAACTACCGCAAAGGTCGGGAAGAAAAGCTTCGGGCTCTGGCGGAAGGGGCTATGGACAAAGTCCGCTTTTTACTCCGGCCGGTGGCGCTGCCGCCCTTGCCCGCGAATGAACGCCGGGTTGTCCATATGATTATTGCCGAGTTTGCCGATGTGGTTTCGGAAAGCAATGGCGAAGGCCGCGACCGCCACGTGGTGATAAAAATCAGGGATGCCAAAAACGAACCTAAAACGGCTACCGTTTCTGTTCCTGCCACCTCATAATTACTAACTTATGAAACTAAGTTGCCTCCAAGAAAATCTCTCCGGCGGCGTCTCCGTCGTTTCCCGTTCCGTCGCGACTAAAGGTAGTCTGCCGGTTCTTTCCAATATCCTCCTCCAAACCGAAGCCGGTCGGTTAAAGCTTTCCGCGACGAACCTGGAAACCGGAATTGTCACTTGGGTCGGGGCCAAAATCGAAAAAGAAGGCGCCCTGACAATACCCGCCCGGATTCTTTCCGACCTGATCTCCTCCTTAGGGCCGGGCAAGTTGGATTTGCAAACGGAAGGCCAAGTTTTAACGATTGAAGCCAAAGGCGCCCACTCGAAAATTAACGGGATGGCCGCCGAGGAATTTCCGACTTTGCCCGCTGTCGGAGACGAGCCGCTACTAACCATTGACCCGAAGGTTTTTTCGGAAGCGGTTGGCCAAGTCGCTTTCGCCGCCGCGGCGGATGACAGCCGGCCGATCTTGACCGGCATCTTAATTAAGAGCCAGGGCACCACTTTAACTTTAGTCGCCGTGGATGGTTTTCGGTTGTCAGAGCGGAAAATTACCCTCGCCACCCAACCGAAAAAAGAAATCTCGCTGGTTATTCCGGCCCGGACGCTCGGCGAGGTGGCCCGCCTCGTCGCGGGGGACAGCGAACCTCTCCATCTATATATAGCCGAAGCGGAGAACCAGGTTATTTTTAAAACCCCCGCCTTTGAAATTTCTTCCCGCCTTCTGGAAGGCGATTTTCCCGACTACGAAAAAATTATCCCGAAAAGTTTCCAGTCAACCGCGGCGATGGAAACCGCCGACTTAATGAAGGCCGTCCGGCTGGCGGCAATTTTTGCAAAAGACAGCGCTAATATCGTGAAACTGAAATTCCTGCCGGAGACGGGGAAGATTGTTCTTTCGGCCAATACGGCGGAAGTCGGGGAAAATGAGACTGAACTGGAAAGTAAAGTTGAAGGAGAGGCGGGGGAGATTGCGTTTAACTCGAAATACCTGATTGATTGCCTGTCTAATATTGATGCCGAAAAAATTACTATTCACTTCGGTGGTCCGTTAAGTCCGGGGCTGGTGCGCCTCGACGGTCGGGAAGATTTTCTTCATTTAGTGATGCCCGTCCGGGTTCAATCGTAAGGTAAATAATCTATTGATTGTGTCGGTACGACGCCATAGAAAAGATTTTTCTGACCTATATAAAAAAGTACTTGACAAGGTTTAGAAAAGTTGTCTAAGATATGTCTGTAGTGTTAAATAACGTAAGTCTGCCATTACGTAGTGATAAGTCAAAATCAATTAAGACAAAGGTTGGTCTTGTTGCTTTTGTTCTCCTTCTAATAACTATTTCCATTAAAGCTGATGTCTCGGCTTCCGTTTCGAAACTCCTTGCCGCCGCCAGTCCGACGCCGAAAAAAGTTATTTCGCCGGTTCCGTCGCCGACTGTTAAGCCGACGGCTCTAACGACCACCCCTACTCCGAAAGTTACCGCGATTCCGACACCGGCGGTGAAGGGTGCGACCGTCACTCCGAAACCGACTGCGACCCCAACACCCAAACCGACAGCCACTCCAACTCCGAAGCCGACTGCAACTCCGGCGGTTTCGACGAACGTGATGGCCGACGCTTATGGCAACGTCTCAATCTCCGGCCGGGTTTCCGCTTTTGTCGGCGCTTTCACCAGTTTAGCGAAGACTTTTGTCAGTGACATTCTCTACTTTGGTAAAAGCACCGCCTACTATATTAATTCTCTTGGCAACGGCCGCCTTAACCGTCTGGAAGTGGCCAGTGACCTTGACGTCAAAGGCGCGATTCACGACTCCAGCAATACCTCAGTCGAAGTTTCCGATCCGCTAGAATTTACCGGCCGGGTAATTTACAATCCCACCGGCAACATCTCGGTGGACGATGACCTGGAAGTTAAGCAGTCGGCCCGGTTCTTCGGTCCGGTTTACTCCAATACTATTGAGCCTCTCGCCGCGACCGCTTACGATTTGGGCAGTTCGACGAAAGAGTGGAGCCGTCTGTTCGTAAACGCCGCGACTTTTTCGGGCAACACCACTATCGGTGGGAACCTAACAGTCAATGGCAATACGACTCTCGGCGATGCAACTTCCGACACCACGACGCTAACCGCGCGGATCGCTTCCAGTATCATTCCTTCCGTCAACGACACTTACGACCTCGGTAGTAACGCTCTCCGCTGGCAGGATATTTATCTCGGTCCGGGATCGATTCACCTCGGGACTTCAACCAGTGATGAGTATGTTCTTAACTTCGACACCGCGAACAACCGGCTGGAATTCAATCTCAACGGATCTGGAGCGGCGGAAGTAGTCATTGATGGCAGCGGCAACTTAGGCGTCGGTAAGACCAACCCCGCTACGGCTTTGGATGTAACTGGCGCGGGAACTTTCTCCGGCAACGTCGCCGTCAACGGCGGCTCGGTCACGACCACCGCGACCACCGGCAATCTTTTCAATACCACCGCGACAACGGTCAACGCTGGTGGCGGAGCGACGACCGCTCTTAACCTCGGTATCGGCAACACCGCTTACACTGCGATTAACTTAGGGACAGGTACTGGTGGGAATGCCATTAATATTGGTTCCAATAATACGACCGCCGATACAATCGGAATCGGTTCTGCTCTTGATAATGTGTCTGTCACCGGTGATGAATGGTTGGTAACGGCCGGTGGCGCGATTACTTCCCGCCCGGCGGCGAATGTGGTTTCTATGACCGTCGCGCCGACTACCGCTCAGACTACCGCAATTGATGCGACTGACACCGATATTGTCACCGCTCTTTCAGTTGGCGCTAACGACATTCTCGGAACCACCGGTCTGATTAACTACTCCAACTTTGACGTCCTCGCTACCGGTGCTATTCAAGTCGCGGCCGGCGTCGGTCTCGATACCAACGCGGCTGGGACCTTAGCGCTTGGCGCGACTAATTCTAACTTGGTAGCGATTACGCCCGCGACTACGATCACCGGACTCCTAACCTTCAACGGCGGAGCGACGGCGGATGGTGGGGTGTTCACCGTGACTGATGCAACAGGTGCGATTACCACAGCCTCTAATATCGCTGTCAACGGTGGATCAGTTACAACCACGGCTGCAACCGGCAATCTATTCAACACCGGTGCAACCACCTTAAATATTGGTGGCGGGGCTATCGCGGCTCTTAACCTCGGTATCGGAGATACCACCTACGCCGGAATCAATATTGGAACCGGAACTGGTGGGAATGCCATTAATATTGGTTCCAATAATACGACCGCCGATACAATTATAGTCGGAAGCGCTTTGGACAGCGTGGCTCTTTCGTCCGCAACTTGGGGAATGGCCAACACCGGTGTGTTGACGATGCAGGCTACCGCCGATCAAACAACGGCTTTGGTGGTTACTGACACTAACTACACCAACGCTCTTTCCGTCGGCGACAACAATATCATCGGTACGACCGGAACATTAGATTACACCAACTTTGATGTGGCCACCTCAGGTCTTATTACCACAGCTTCCAATCTTAATGTCAACGGTACAGGCAACAGCTGGGTTATGGGCAACTTAGGTATCGGGACGACCAACCCGTCAACCCCCTTGCACGTATCGGCCAGTGGTACAGCTGGTATGCGCATTGATACCTCTGGTTCGACCGTCGCCAGTCCTCAGGTTTACCTGACTGATCCGTCACGGACGGTGACATCACTCATCACCAGTACCAATCCTACCGCTACCTTTAACGGTATGTACATCGGGACGACCAGTTCTCACCCCCTAATGCTCGGAGCTGGCGGAGCTCAGATTCTTCACGTCACAACAACAGGTTATGTTGGTATCGGTAACACCACTCCCACGACAGCACTTGATGTTATCGGAGCGGGGACCTTTTCTGGAGATGTGGCTGTAAACGGTGGAGACCTAACCACCACGGCTGCCACCGCCAACCTCTTTAACGGTACCGCCACCACCGTCAGCTTGGGTAACGCGGCTGTTCTCGGTCTAAACCTCGGTATCGGCAACACCGCTTACGCCGGAATCAATATTGGAACCGGAACTGGTGGGAATGCCATTAATATTGGTTCCAATAATACGACCGCCGATGCGATTGCCGTTGGTAGTGCTTTAGACAGCTTGTCACTTACCTCGGCTCTTTGGTCCGTGGCTACGACGGGGGCTATCAATGTGGTCAACGCCGCTGATGTGGTTGGCCTAACAATTGCTCCAACTATCGCGACTGCTACCGCAATTAATTTAGCTGACACTGATATCGCCACCGCGCTTTCCGTCGGAGCCAATGATATCGTCGGAACCACCGGTCTGATTAACTACTCCAACTTTGACGTCCTCGCTACCGGTGCGATCCAAGTCGCGGCTGGAGTCGGTCTTGACACCAACGCGGCTGGGACTTTAGCCCTCGGCGCCACCAACTCTAACTTGGTAACTATAGCGCCTGCCACCACTATCACTGGACTTTTAACAGCTAATGGTGGGGTCACCGCTGACGGCGGTGTTTTCACCGTAGCGGACGCCACTGGTGCAATCCACACCGGTAGTACTTTAGATGTTGATTCGACGACGACTCTCGGTGGCAATGTAACCTTCGATGCTGGTGGGACACGAACAATTAGTGTTGCCACTGCTGCAGATAACAGTGCTATCAATTTGGTAATCTCCGGCCCGGCGTCCTCTACAGGTGGTGTCGCCGGTGGAAATCTTGTCCTTTCCGGTGGCGCTCCTGGAGCCGCTGGAGTCCGTGGGGCGGTACTTCCTTCCGCGAACAGCACCGACAACTTTGGGGCCACGGGAACCCGGTGGTCCAGCATCTTCGCCGACACCGTCGACTTCCTTACCAGCCTGACCGGCGCAACCGGTACCCCGACCGTTAACTTCTCAACCGTCTCTGCCGCTAACCTAAGTCTGCAAGCCGATTCTGTAGTTGACGCGGATGTTGTTAACGCTCTGACCATCAGCGGTGGCACGGTCAACAACACTACCATCGGTGCGACGACAGCTTCCAGCGGTCTTTTTACTAGCTTAGGCGGAGCGGATAATCAAACTGCTCTTAATCTTAATATAGGGGTCACTGGTGCTGACGCTGGTGCACACACGATCGCTTTGCAGATTGACGGTAACACCGGACTTTCGGTAGCAGCCACTGGTGACGGAGCCGGGAGTGTCGGTGTCCGGACTATTCAGGTTGGTGTCAGCGCGGCCGCTGATGTGGTCACTGTTGGTGATGCCGATGCAGATGTTAGTTTGACTGATGCCCAGTGGAGTATTGCGGCCACCGGTGCTGTTACCTCCAGCCCCGGTACCGATGTGGCTTCGCTGACGATCTCTCCAACTGTTGCTCAGGCAATTGGAATTAACGCGGTCGACACAGATATCGCGACTGCTCTTTCTGTCGGGGCCAATGACATCGTTGGTACGACCGGACTTATCAACTACAACAATTTTGACGTCGCTGCAACCGGTAACATAACTGTTCAGCCGGCGTATGGTTTGGACACAAATGCTGCCGGGGCATTGTTGTTGGGAGCCGCTAACGCAACTTCTATTGAACTCTGCAATAGCGCCGCTTGCGACACTATCTTAATTGGTACAGCCGGTCCCGATGCCGATACCATTACCATCGGTGAGATTAACGATGACGTTTCCATTACTGACGCTCAGTGGAGCGTTACTGGGGCTGGCGCGGCGAGCTTCGTTTCGGTAAACATAGGCACTGGTACGACGATTACAAAGCATCTTTCGGCGGCGGCGGCCAATGTGGTTAGTGCCAGTATCGCCGCGGCCAGTTGCGGGGCCTACGGGGCAGTTACGGTTACGGGGGCTGCGGCTGGGGACACAGTCACAGTTAGTCCAACGGCGGTGGCTTCGGGTATTGAAACCCTTAATCTTACTTGGACCGGTTATGTTTCGGCCGCCAGCACGGTCACAATCCGGGCTTGCAATCCGACGGCAGGGGCCATAGACGCTCTTGATACTCAGACCTGGAGAGCGGATGTTTGGCAGCACTAAAGATAGCTGAAAGGGAAGCGTGAAAGCCGCCGAAGGGCGGTTTTTTGTTTTACGCAAATCTGTGCTCCCACCTTCCAGGTGTATCTGTTCCACCTGGAAGGTGGTACAAGTCTCCACGTCATCCTGGTTCTATCCAGGATCGTGTTATCATAGTGACAGTGACTACTAAAAACCCCTCTGCCGACTATCATCGCTCTCCTTACTTTAGTTGGTGCTCTGGTTTTATTAGCAGTGGTCAATTATGACCGGGACCCCGCTAAAAGACTCACTGGAGGTCAGGGACGAGCCAACAGGGCTTGTTTTCAGTGTCCCTAAGTCCTTTCGGGCCATTCCCGGCGACGTTTTAAAGGCAAAAAACCCTTTCTTTCTCTACGGTTATAACCTGGCGGACGTCAAGGAAGTTGACTGCTTCGTTTCCCAAACGAAAAATCCGAAAGAAGGGGTAGTCTCGGCTGATTATCTTCGCGAGGGGCCTACTTAGTCAGCTGAAAAAGTCTTATGAAGGGGTTGAGCAGGAGAGGTGGGATGATATTAAGCTTGGCGGGGTCGTGGGGACTAGGATGACGGTGAAATACAAAGTCGGCGACGCCAATTATAAATTAACGGAGATCGTCGGCTCAACCACGAAAAGAACAACCTTTGCCGCCTGCAGCGCCCCTAATTCCCTTTATCCGGTCTATTCGGACCAATTTAATGTCCTTTTCAACTCCCTCCGCCTCGCCGAGGTCAACTAAGCCAACTAAACCAACTAAACCAACTAAGTTGACTAAGTTAATTAAGTTAATTAAGTTAACTAACTTAATCATACAAACAAAATACTCATTTCCCTTCCGATCGGAAGTCAAACGAGTATTATCTTTTTTCCGAAACCCTATCCTTCAAGTTAAAGACTTTAGCTAGCCGCTTATTTTCCTCCGGGGAGAGAACCGCTTTGATGGCGAGCACCTTCCCCCACAACGCCTCTTTTCGAAGGAAGGCTTCCAGTTCGATTTCGACCGGCATTGGTGTGGCCCAGACGCTTTTTTGAATAAACTTGTAACCCAATGCTTTCAAAGTAGCCCTTAGCTTTCCTCTTAAACGGTATTCCTTCTCGGGAATATCATAAATAATCATCCGCCAGTAGCCATCCCAGGGCCGGTGTTGATACTTAAGAACAGGGAAGCGGGAAAACAGCAGGTTAAGCCCCTCCTCGGTAAGTTGGAAGGTTCTTTGCGCTTTTCTTCCCTGCGCTTTGATCAGCTTTTTGGCCAATAGAGCCCACAGTGTCGTTCGGGCGGATTGGCGCTGCCGCCGATAAAACTCCCGATTTTCGATAGAGGCGAAAATGCTGTCTAGGCGCCCGCCAGAGGCGTCAGGATCGAGGGCTTCAACCGCAACGGCCCCAACAGCCAGGAGGCTGACAAGGAGCTTATCTCGGAGACTGAGATTCTGAAAAAAGGTCTGTTTTTCGAATTTCGGTTTGGCAGAGTTTATATCCTAATAATATCATAATACTCAATTCCCTTCCGATCGGAAGCAAAAGGAGTATTATGATTATCACCTAAATTTTTGGAGGAGTATCGCAAGGCGGGATTTAAAGGTAAGGTTGAAGAGGGAGTAGGAGGTGGAACGGAAGCATAATGGTTGCCGAGGTTACTACGGCGTGGTTTAATAGACGTGATGAAAAGAGTCAGGGCGTTTCTTATATATTTTCTAACCTTTCTTTCCGGCGGTCTTTTCGCGGCTGCTATTTTCTACTTCACAGTGAATTTTATCCGCGACAACGAGCCTCTCGGCTACCGGCTGAAATATGATTTTAATAAAGTGGCTTACAGCCGCTACGTGGACAAACCGGATAAGTTTTCTTTCCTCTTCACGAATGACTACGATCTCGATGCTTCGACCGAATCGGCGAAAAAGTACGGCCGGGACTACCTCGTCGGTTTTAAGGCCCGGGACGACTCCCGGATCGGCTGCGAGGTCCGTAAACGCCCGTTGAAGATGGATCTTTCCCGCGACGACACACTACTGACGCAGGAGATGACCGCCCTTTTCGGCCAAGGGGTGCTCGGTTTTAAACCAATCAGCAGTGGGCAAGTACTACTTAACTCCGGCCTTCCCGCTTTTCAGTTTAATTTTAATTTCACCGATCCGCTCCGGGCCACCGCCTCGATAAACCAGATAATGGTGCCGAAGGGGGACCAGGTCTACCTGTTGATGTGCGGCGCCGGTAAGGCTTATTTTAGTAAATTCGCTTCCGATTTTGCCGTCTTCTTCAATTCTTTTCAATTTGAAAAGTAATCTAACTGATCCGCCTTCCGAATGGAACATTCTTGATTAACCCCTGTCTTTGGCACTATAATTAAAACGTGGAAGATACATCCGCCCGCCTGTTCCAAATTATCCTGTCCTCCTTCTTCTCCTTTCTTAATGCCGGGGTTTACCTCTTTGAGCTTTTTCTGGTTTTAAAAGTCGTGAAAGAGATCCGCCTGGACTCCTATTTCCGTCGGGTTACCCCGCTGGTCAATTTTGTTCTGGCGCTTCTGGTCACTTCCTTAGCTTTCCCGACGCTGAACGGCTTTTTAACAAAATATATCGGCGGTCTTTTTGGATCGGGAGCGCCTCTGGCTAAAATTCTTTTGCTGGCGGAGGCAACTGTTTTTGTAGTTGTCTTTTGGCGGTTGTATCAACGCGGCGTCCGGACGGGCGGGAAGTCTCTTGGGGCAAAGCCCGAAAAGAAAGAGCCGGAGGTAGTAGGGACAGGGGAGGAACTTGATGACATTAATGAGGCGCCTGTGGTATCTTTTAAAAGTAAGCCTTTGAAATAATGAAGAAACTATTTTTTAGTCTTTTAGTCGTTGCGGGCGGGGTTTTAGTCGTATTTTTGGTGGTCCGTTCCGTCTCCTCCCAAGGGTTTCTGGGCGAGGTCAGCGGGAGTTACAAAGCGGTAACCTTAGCCAACGGGACAACTTATTTCGGCAAGATTACAAAAGCCGACGGCTCGATCGTGATCTTATCGGATGTTTTTTATCTCAGATTGACTCAACCGGCGGATGCTAAAGATAAGGCCGCGCAACAGGGGTTTGAACTCGTGAAGTTGGGAGCGAACGAGATTTACGGCCCGCAGGATGAGATTCTTCTCAACCGCCGGCAAATCCTATCGACCCAGGAGCTAAAGCCGGACTCAAAAGTGATTGCCGCCATCCGCGAGTATTACAGCGCGAAAAAAGCTACCCCCACTCCGGCCAAGTCCGGCGGTAAGGTTGATGTCCGCGGCCAATAATAACAGAATTATGTCTTTAATGACCGGGCAGACAAAAAGCAGTCTTTACGGGAATAAATCCCCGATAAATAAATCGGCGTTAATTTTCGCCGCGGCCGCCGTCGTCTTATTGCTGACCGTGGTTTTTTTGGTTTTGCCAAAGCTTTCTTTGCCCTCTTTTAATCTTCTCGGGACAGGCGCTTCTTCCGCCAAACCCTCCGGCTATCAGGCGGTTTTTCTCGCCAACGGCCAGGTCTACTTCGGGAAGCTTTCCGACTTTGCCGGGACGGAACCTATTTTACGGGACGTTTATTATTTGAAGGTTGGCAGTGTAACTGAGACGCCAAAGACGGCGGAAGTTAAAATTGATCCGAAAGATAAGCCGGCCACCGGCAGTGCCGTAAAAGCCACACCCATCCCAACCCCTTCACCAAAAGCCGGTTTTACCTTGGTTAAACTGGGCGAAGAGATCCACGGTCCGCAGGATGAAATTAAGCTGAATAAGGACCAGATTCTTTTCGTCGAGAATTTAAGAGACGACAGCCAGGTTGTTTCCGCCATCAAGCGTTATCAGGATGGTTTAAAGAAGAAGTAAGAGAGCACCCCTTTAACCAAATTTCCCAAAGAGGAGGTTGACTATTGGATGATCATCGGACTGTTACGCGTCCGCGTGGTACGATGCACGCCGGATTATCGAAAGGTGGAGGTTCAACGATGAAAAGAATCGTCTCGGCGCAAATCTTTTTAACGCGCACAAGGTTTTTCTCCGATTCAGCCCGATTTCCCCGAGGAGGTGGTCCGCATCTGGCACGGCGAGGGCAAAGACCTCGTAACGCTTGAAACCGGTAAGGTAAAACTATTTTGGCAGAGGAAGGTCTTCTTTCCTCTGCTTTTTTTGTTGTTAACTCTGTTCCACCTTCCAGGTGGAACGGGACTACTTCTTCTCTTTAAGCCCTAGCTTCCGTTTGTGGTATTCTGGCTGGGGGATAATAATCTCTGATTGGTGGCCGTGAGAAACGGAAAGGGGGTTGGGACTATGCGTCCGGGAATTTACGCCATTAACAAAGGCAAGCGGTGCTTTTTTAAAGGCCGCGTCTTAGGGCACGAGCTTTTAAGCGGCCGACAGGTGAATGTTTTAATCCGCCGGTTGGCGAAAGCAATCTACAAGGACTACGTGGAAAAGCCGGCACCGCTGCTATTTATCCACGTAACCAACGGCGGAACTTGGCTTTACAGCCGGTTGCGTGAGGAGCTGGCGGAGTTGGGCTTTCCGCTGGAGCGGGCGCTGGATGAAAGCCTCTCCTCCTCAGCGTACGGGCAGGGAACTGAACTCAAGCGGGTCAAGGTTGAGACGAAGTTCCCCCAAGGCTCGCTGCGGGGACTGCATGTGGTTCTGGTTGAGGATATTATTGACTCAGGCGGGACAATCACGGCAGTTATCCGGCAGATTTTGCTCGCCGACCCATTAACGGTGGAGGTCTGCGCACTTTTGAAAAGGCACACCTCGGAGGGGATTACGCCCAAGTATTTGGCGGCGCTGGTCGAGTTTAAGGATTGGTTGTTGGGCGGGG